>Ga0209345_10000296_pt1 | contig 65579 bp, 63 predicted proteins | sample Cruoilmetagenom7_FD_187294 | JGI IMG/M metagenome (GOLD analysis project Ga0209345, IMG submission 187294) | Oil polluted marine microbial communities from Coal Oil Point, Santa Barbara, California, USA - Sample 7 (SPAdes) (version 2) | ecosystem: Environmental > Aquatic > Marine > Oil seeps ... | reverse complement strand
CATTTTTTCTTGTCAGAAAGAAAAATTACAAGTTGATTCCATAATCATTAATGCCAATATTTATACAGTAAATACAAACTTCGATAAAGCTGAAGCATTTGCTATTAAAGATGGGAAATTTATAGAAATAGGAACTACTAAAGAGATACAAGGTAAATATGCTTCAGAAACTTTAATGGATGCCAAAGGTCAAGTAGTATTCCCAGGATTTATTGATGCACACTGTCATTTTCTAACTTTAGGGCAACTACAACAGCAAGTGAATTTGGTTGGTACAACTAGTTTCGATGATATGATAAAACGTGTCCTAGACTTTCAAAATAAAAATAATCTGCCTTATATAAAAGGTAGAGGTTGGGATCAAAACGATTGGGAAGATAAAAATATGCCTACCAAAGCCCTTTTAGATAAGCTATTCCCAAACACTCCAATTGCTTTAACCAGAATTGATGGACATGCATCATTTTGTAATCAAGCAGCTTTAAACCTTGGTAGTATTACAGTTAATACAACCATAGATGGAGGAGAAGTAGAAGTCAAGGATGGAAAATTAACAGGAATTTTAATTGATAATGCCGAGCAGTTAGTTATGAATAATTGGCCAAAACCATCCAAAGAACAACTCATTCAAGCATTATTGAAAGCACAAGAAATTTGCTTAGAAAACGGATTGACCTCATTATCTGATGCAGGTCCAGATATTTTTACAACACCTTGGACAGATAAAATTAATTTAATTGATAGTTTACAAAAGTCTGATGATTTAGCAATTAGAATGTATATGATGGTTCCTGGGATTAAAGAAAATTTAGATTATTTTTTAAACAAAGGAGTTATTAAAACTGAAAAACTGAACGTTCGTTCTTTTAAGTTTTATGCAGATGGTGCTTTGGGTTCACGAGGAGCTTTATTAAAAAAACCATATAACGATAAGGAGAATGCTTATGGATCGATGGTAATGTCTCTAGATGTTATTGAAACTGCTGCTCAACGTATTGCAGACTCAGAGTTCCAAATGAATACACATGCTATTGGCGATTCGGCAAACCATCAAGTACTACTAACTTATAAAAAAGCATTGAAAGGTAAAACTAATAGACGTTGGCGCATAGAACATGCTCAAGTGGTTGCTCCTGAAGACTTTAAATACTTTGACGATATTCTACCTTCAATTCAACCAACTCATGCTACAAGCGACATGTATTGGGCTGGAGAGAGAGTAGGAGAAGAGAGATTAAAAGGTGCTTATGCTTATAAGCAATTACTTGATGTGTATGGGAAAGTTGCTTTAGGAACCGATTTCCCTGTAGAAAAGGTAAGTCCGTTTTTAACATTTTATGCAGCTGTTGCAAGACAAGATTTAAAGCAATATCCTGAAGGTGGTTTTCAAATGGAAAATGCCTTAACTAGAGAAGAGGCTTTAAAGGGAATGACTATTTGGGCTGCTTATTCAAATTTTGAAGAAGAAGAGAAAGGAAGTATTGAAGCAGGAAAATTTGCCGATTTTATAATTCTAAATCAGGATATCATGCAAGTAGAAGTTAATTTAATTCCTAAAACTAAGGTTATTCAAACGTATATTGGAGGAAAACCACAACTCAATTAATATAATCTAGCTAAATAATCGAAGTGTTTACCATCTAGTATTTTTTCACATGTTAAACCAACACTTTCGCAAGCAAACTTTAGGCTTTCAAAATCTAGATATAACCATTTTATGGGATCTTCAGCTTCATTTTTATAGCTTAAATAATAGTCTAGTTCGCCATAATAATTGGCATTAGTATCAATCCAAAGTCCACCATCTTCGTCTTCATACATGTATTTAATATCCGAAGAATCAATCAAAATCTGGCCATTTGGATTTAATATTGATTTTAAATGTTTTAAGTATTTTGCTACCTGCTCTAACTCCTTAAAAATGCCAGTGCCATTCATAAGTAAAAGTATGGTATCGAACGTTTCAGTTTCATCTAAAACATCTAAGACTTCAGCATTTAAAACACCACGTTTTTTAGCCACTTCAATAGCACCTTTTGAAATGTCTATGGCTTTTAAATCAAGTCCTTTGTCTTGTATATACAAGCTATGACTACCTGAACCACAACCAACATCCAAAACACGACCTTTAGCTAGTTGTAAAGCTTCTTGTTCCAGTTTTGGCATCTCTTTATAATCTCTAAATAAATAGGGAAGAGGCAAGCTGTCTTCTTCTGAAATATTAGTTGAAGTAACTATATCTTCAGTGTAATTATTGTTTTGATAGTCTAATAAGGCTTTTCCGAAAATGTCTTTTTTCATATTTGTTTTGTCATACTGAACATGTTTCAGCATCTCATTAAAAATAGTACTTTTGTAGCATGCAAGACATTATAAACAATCTTCCAAAACTCGCCAAAGATAAGCATAAGGAAAACAAAACCTTCTTTGCCAAGTTAAAAAAGAAACCACCAAAACAGTTAGATTATATCATGCAGGAATTGCACGAAGAAGAATTTAATAGAACGGATTGTTTAGAATGTGCAAATTGTTGTAAAACAACAGGTCCTTTATTTACAGATAAAGATGTGCAACGCATTTCTAAGTATTTTAAAATGAAGCAGCAACAGTTTATTGACACCTATTTAAGAATAGACGAAGACAACGATTATGTTTTACAATCTGTGCCTTGTACATTTTTGGGAGCTGATAATTATTGTTCCATATACGATGTAAGACCAAAAGCTTGTAGCGAATTTCCACATACAGACAGAAAAAAATTTCAACAAATTTCTAACTTAACACTTAAAAATGTAGCTATTTGTCCAGCTGCATTAAATATTGTAGAAGCCATGAAAAAGCGTGTCAAGTACTAATACATTTTACTATATTTATAAAAATATTTGTTATTGGAATCTATCATTAATTATTTCGAAACTATTCCTTCACTTCATAGAGGATTAATTCTTTCTGGAGGGATTACTTTTTTCTGGTTACTTGAAGGCGCTTTTCCTCTTTTTAAATTCAATTATAAAAAATGGCAGCATGCTTTGCCAAATCTGTTTTTTACACTTACTACCATCTTTATTAATTTTGGTTTGGCTTTTCTTTTGCTTCAAACAGCTGATTGGGTAAAGGTTAATGATTTTGGAATTATAAATTGGTTACCAGAAATGTCACTTTGGTTATATGTTTTGCTAGGAGTGTTTTTACTTGATTTTTTTGGAGCCTATTTAGCACACTATGTAGAGCATAAAATAAAACCTTTATGGATGATACATTTGGTGCATCATACAGACCATAATGTAGATACAACTACTGCTAATAGACACCATCCATTAGAAAGTGTTATCCGATTTGTATTCACCTTATTTGGAGTGTTTGTTGTAGGAACTCCAATAGCTATTGTGTTTTTATATCAATCTTTGTCTATAGTTTTTACGCAATTAACACATGCAAATATCAAGTTGCCTAAAAAACTAGATAAACTATTGAGTTTTATTATTGTATCTCCAGACATGCATAAAACTCATCATCATTATGTATTACCTTATACTGATTCTAATTATGGAAATATTTTTTCCATTTGGGATAGGCTCTTTGGTACATATATGGAATTAGATAGAGATAAACTGATTTATGGCGTTGATGTTTTTCCTGATGAAATAAAAAATGGAAACATTAAAGAATTACTTAAACAACCATTTCAAAAATACCAAAAGCCGACCATTATTCCAGAGAAAGATATTCTCTAACTTCATGATTTTTAGAGGTTTTCAACAGGTTGTTAACAGATTTTGTACAATTCGTCTTTTTTTTAGGTAGTTTGTAGGGTTTTTATAGCTAAAATTAGAAATACATCTAGTTTTATCCTGAGGATTAATTAGTTACTGTTGATTTCGATAATTGTTGAATTAAACTATATTTATTTGAAATCAATTTTACTTACACTTAGTATTAGCATATTTTCAAATTCAGTTTTTTCACAAACTGCTTTTGCAAAAATTGAGAAAAATAGAAATAAAAACGCTAGTACATTATTTCACGATCTTAATACTTCTAAAGACACTTTATTATTAAAAAGTGAATCTAAGATAGCGCATGTATATTCCATTAATTCTGTTTATAAAAGAGAGTTAGATGTTTATTTAAGTGAAACAGATTTACAAATTCCACTTACTAATTTATCAAGAGGAAAACATGTTATGGTTGTCGAACAAGCACCTAAAAAAATCATTTTTGTAATTTATGTTTATGGTCCTTTTCCAATGGTTTCTATTGAGCATTAAAAGGCTATTTTCTTGTTTTAGCAAAATTCAAATAAATTAAATTTCGTTCTAATTTCTTTAATTTAATATGTAGAAATAATCGTTGAAACGTTTATGGTTAAACAGTTTGTCTAATAATAATTTGAATTAACGAATATTTACTCTATTTATAGATTTGATTATGATTTTATTTTAATTTAAATACCTAAGCTAGGATTAAATTCTTGCAAAGTGATATTTGTTGTACAAAATTATAGACATTATGAAGACCCTAAAATCGACCATGTTTATGTTTTTATTAATTGTTTTTATTAAGCCATCTTACAGTCAAGATGTTGTTTATTCATCAATTTTTAAAAATGTAAATAAGATTGCAAAAAGTTTAAATCATGATTTAAACACTTCTGGAGACACCCTTTTTCTAGAAAGTAAATTTGCTCTAAATAAAATTGAAATTATTGGAGATTCTAATCTTAAAGAATTTGCCATAAACGACGAAACTAAGAACCTACAAATTCCTTTAAACGATTTACCCCTTGGTGATTACACCATAGCTGTCATGCTAACAGAAGGTCATGATGACACTTATATATATAGAAAGACCATTGTTTTTAAAGTTTCAAGACTCATGCCAATTGAACTAGAAACTCAAATGGATATGAATGTTTTGCCAACTAATATGGATTTAAATGGAGATCAAATTGCAATTCTGGATCTTAGTGAAAATAAAATTATAAAAAAGTTAAAAAAACCAGATCATCTTGCAAGTCATATTGATGAAACTAACAGGTTGAACTCAATTAGTGGAAATACCATTTCTAACAATCAAACTCAAGTATTTGATAATTTAAAGAATATAAAAACTACAAACGAAATAATTAAAGAAGAGCCTATAAAATTTAAAGCTTACAATCTAACTGATATTAGGTATAGAAATCATAACATTCAATCTAGAGCAGATTATAGAAGAAATAATGTAAGACCAAACGGAAAAAGCTACGATTAGTTATTTGTAAATCAGATATTTTGATCTTATTTTTTTAAACGCTTCAAGATCTTTTTGCCAAGTTTCTTTAATGGCTTTTTCGCTTAAACCAGCTTCTATTTGTTGTTGTAATTTAGCTGTTCCAGCATGTTTAGTGAAATTAACTGTATTAAATACTTTGCTTTTATCTGTGGCGTTATTATAAGCTTTCATCAACCATTTTAAAGATACTTGACCATGCAAGCTGTCTTTTTGTAAATCTTCACCATAACAAAGAACATCTTTATGTTTCGGATTTTTTGCGCCAAAATTTTCTTTAGGCATGTAGGAAAAATGAAATACATTTTTATCTAGAAAAGGCGCTCCATAACGTTGAAATTGAAATTCCGTTCCACGACCAGCATTTATATTTGTACCTTCAAAAAGCCCCAAACTTGGATACAATTTTATAGCTTGATCGCTAGGTAAGTTTGGTGAAGGTCTAATAGGTATGCTATACGAGGTTTTATGTGTATAATTTCCAACTGGAATAACAGTTATATCGCATTGAGCTTCGTTTTCTAGCCATTTTTCACCATTAAGCATTTGCGCAAATTCACCTATGGTCAAACCATGAACTAAAGGAATTGGATGCATGCCTAAAAAGCTTTTGTTTTCTATTTCAAGAGTTGGTCCATCAATATAATGTCCATTTGGGTTTGGTCTATCTAAAATAAGTAACGGAATATTTACTTCAGTACAAGTTTCCATCAAATAATGCAAAGTAGAAATATAGGTGTAGAAACGAACTCCAACATCTTGGATATCGAAAATTATGATATCCAGATTCTCTAAAGCTTCTTGTGTCACTTTTTTGTTTTTCCCATAAAGTGAAATAATTGGTAATCCAGTTTTAGTATCTTTACCATTAGCAACTATTTCTCCAGCATCAACAGCACCTCTAAATCCATGTTCGGGTGAAAACACTTTTGTAACATCTATATTTAATGCTATTAAAGAATCTACTAGATGCGTATAATTGTCATTGCTAGGAGTCTTAGACGATGTGGCAATCTCTTTAAAAATAACACTGGTTTGGTTGGCAAGAATTCCAACACGTTTACCTTCTAACAAAGGCAAATATTTCTCAGTTTGATTTGCTCCAACTATAATATTTTTTACCATTTTACGGTTAGTGTCATTCTGAGCTTGCCGAAGAATCTCAACATCATTTTGTTTAGCCAATTTTTCACTTTCTGCATTCGAAAAGTTTCCACAAGAAATGAGTATCAAAACAAATAATAAAACTGTATTTTTGAGGTGAATAATTTTTATTTGCTTCATTTGAAATTCGAATATTTTATAGCTAAACGCATTATTGATAGTAAAGCGTATAAAAGTAGTGTTTCGGCACCAATTATAAAAATTGGTATTGCTGCAATTGCTATTGGAATTATTGTCATGATGATTGCTATAGCAACTGGAATTGGACTTCAACAAAAGATTCGTGAAAAAGTTGTAGCATTTAATGGTGATATTATTATTTCTAATTTCGATAGCAATAATTCTCAGGAAAGTGGCAACCCTGTGTCTATGGAGCAAGATTTTTATCCAGAATTTAAATCGGTTGAAGGCATAAATCATATTCAAGCTGTTGCAGCAAAATTTGGAATTATTAGAACAGAAACAGATTTCGAAGCTATTATTCTTAAAGGAGTTGGAGCAGATTACAAATGGACTTATTTCGAGGAATTTTTAACAGAAGGGCGACTTCCTGATTATACAAAAGAAAGAAACGAAGAAGTGATTATTTCACAATATTTGGCAAACAGAATGCTCTTTAAATTAGGGGATTCGTTTACTGCATTATTCAGAAAAGACGACCCTAATAAACCTCCAAGCATGATTACTTACAATATTGTAGGGATTTATAATTCTGGGTTTAAAGATTTTGACGAAACTTATGTTATTGGAGATATGAGGCATCTTCAACGTCTAAATAAGTGGGAAACAGATCAAGCTGGTAATTTTGAAGTGTTTGTAGACGATTACAAGACATTGAATACAACTTATAACAATGTTTATAATAACACACCTTCAATGTTGAATGTAACAACAGTCGAGCAAAAATTTGGTTCCATTTTCGAGTGGATTAAAATTTTTGCTAAAAATATTTATGGTATTATTGGTATTATGATTTTGGTAGCAGGAATTAATATGATTACTGCCTTACTTGTTTTAGTATTAGAGCGTACGCAAATGATAGGTATTTTAAAAGCGCTCGGAAGCAACAATTGGGCCATTAGAAAAGTCTTTTTATATAATGCGTCTTATTTAATAACTTTAGGGTTAATCTGGGGAAATATTATAGGTTTAGGTTTGTTATTTGCTCAAAAATATTTCAAGATTTTTCCATTAAATCCAGATGTATATTATGTTACTGAAGCTCCTGTTTATATTAGCTTAAGTTATATTTTAGCTTTAAATATTGGAACGTTTGTTCTCTGTTTGGTTATGTTATTATTACCTTCTTATATTATAACAAAGATCTCTCCTGTTAAAGCTATTCGATTTGAATAGAAAAATAAATCTTCATTAAAATTATTCGTGTATTCATAGCAAAAACTTACATTTGCAGCTGAAAAATAACAGAATGAATTACGCAAAGAACATTTTAGAAACTATAGGAAATACACCTTTAGTTAAATTAAATAAGCTTACTGAAGAATTACCATGTTTGGTATTGGCAAAATACGAAACCTTTAATCCAGGGAATTCTGTAAAAGACAGAATGGCTCTTACCATGATTGAAGATGCAGAAGCAGATGGACGTTTAAAGCCAGGAGGAACCATTATTGAAGGAACTTCAGGAAATACAGGAATGGGTTTAGCACTTGCAGCTATTGTTAAAGGTTATAAATGCATTTTTGTAATTTCAGATAAACAATCAAATGAAAAAATGGATATCCTTCGTGCTGTTGGAGCAGAAGTTATTGTTTGTCCAACAGATGTAGAGCCTGAAGATCCACGTAGTTATTATTCTGTTTCAAAACGTTTAGGTGAAGAAACGCCAAATTCTTGGTATGTAAATCAATATGATAATCCTAGTAATGCCAAAGCTCACTACCAGAGTACAGGGCCAGAAATCTGGAAACAGACTGAAGGGAAAATAACGCATTTTGTTGTGGGAGTTGGTACAGGTGGAACGATTTCAGGTGTTGGAAAATACCTTAAAGAACAAAATCCAAATGTAAAAATCTGGGGAATTGATACTTATGGTTCTGTGTTTAAAAAATATCACGAAACTGGAATTTTCGATGAGAAAGAAATCTATCCTTATGTAACCGAAGGGATTGGTGAAGATATTTTACCTAAAAATGTCGATTTCGATATTATTGATGGTTTTACTAAAGTAACAGATAAAGATGCTGCAGTTTATACACAATTGTTAGCCAAAGAAGAAGGGATGTTTTTAGGAAATTCTGCTGGTGCTGCAATAAAAGGCTTATTACAATTAAAAGAGCAGTTTTCTAAAGACGATGTGGTTGTGGTTCTTTTCCACGATCATGGAAGTAGATATGTTGGTAAAATGTTCAATAACGATTGGATGAAGAAAATGGGCTATATAGATTAGCTGTCATTCAGAGGGAGTAAAACGACTGAGGAATCTTAATAAATAAAAAAAACCTGAGCTATAAACTCAGGTTTTTTTATGGCTTTATTTAAAACATTATTTATTTAAAGGAGCTCCAACTGCAATCGCGCAATCGTGACCTGCTTGTCCATGAGGAGGATTCATTCCAGGTGCAGTCTGAGTTTGAACAGGAGATGAGTTCCCTGGATTTACTACAGGAGATGAACTTTTACTACCATCTAAAGGCGCACCAACTGCAATAGCACAATCGTGTCCTGCTTGTCCATGTGGAGGGTTTAAACCAGAGGCTGTTTTTACAGGAGTTGAAGTAATAGAAACATTGTCAGAATTACTTTCTGGAACATTATTTACTTGTTTTGCTGGTTCTTCTTGTGTTATAGTTTGATCTGTAGTGCTATCTGCTTTTTTTGAATCAGATTGATCGCATCCAGAAAATAAAATCATTCCAAAAAATAAAATTCCTATATATGTCTTCATAGATTTAAGGTTTATGTGCCATTCAATAATGGCTGGTTGTTTAATAAAGGCTAATATATAACTTTTTCTTTATTCTAACGATTGACCTAACACTTAGCTAAATACGTTATTATTATTTAAGCTAGTCTTAAACAGATTTTGAAAATTATGCATCGTCTCTAAATAATGGAGTATATAATTTAAAACTGACTGATGAAAAAAATAATGTTATCAATAAAAATTAATTGAAAATTAAAATGTCAAGATTCAATAAGCCAAACTATTATCTGGATTTTTTATAATTATTGTTATTCCAGAAATCTTTTTAAATATTTATAAAGATGTAATAGATTTAAAGTATTTCACTATTTTTAATGTATGCAAGAAGATTTTCTACATTTTATCTGGCAACATAAAAAAGTAAATGGAGTTCATTTAAAAACGACGCAACACGAAGATTTAGAAATAATTTCTGTAGGTCAACTTAACACCAATTCTGGACCAGATTTTTTCAATGCACAAGCAAAGATTGCAGATCAGCTTTGGGCTGGAAATGTAGAAATACATGTTAAATCTAGCGATTGGTTTGTGCATAATCATGAAACAGATAAAGCTTACGATAATGTAATACTACACGTTGTTTGGGAACATGATACCGAAATTTTCAGAAAAAACAATTCCATTATTCCTACTTTAGAACTTAAACAGTACATTAATGAAGAACTTTTACAGAATTATAACAAATTATTTTCAGCTAAAAATAAATGGATTAATTGTGAAACAGATTTTAGTGACGTACAAGATTTTATTTTAAGCAATTGGTTAGAACGTATCTATATTGAACGACTAGAAAGAAAATCTAAAACTATTGAAACCTTATTGGAGGCTTCAAAAAGCAATTGGGAATCAGTATTGTTTAAGATGCTTACTAAAAATTTTGGATTGAAAGTAAATGGCGATTCTTTTTTTAGTGTAGCTAATTCTATAGATTTTTCTATTATTAGAAAGCAACAAACTAAACCAATAGCTTTAGAAGCTTTATTGTTTGGTCAAAGTGGATTATTGGATCAAGGTATTGAAGAAGGTTATTTCTTAGAACTAAAGAAAGAGTATTTGTTTTTAAAACAAAAGTTTCAATTAAGTAATTCGCAAGTTTTACCAATTCAATTTTTCAGGTTGAGGCCACAAAATTTCCCAACTATTAGGTTGTCTCAATTAGCTTCTTTATATAATGAAGAACAACATTTGTTTTCGAAAATAATTGATACAAATACACTAGAAGGATTTTATAAATTGTTAGCAGCAACAGCTTCAGAGTTTTGGAAAACTCATTATACGTTTCAAAAAACATCTAAATTAAGTCAGAAAAGAATCACTAAATCTTTTATAGACTTGTTGCTTATAAATACCATTATTCCAATAAAGTTTAGTTATGCAAAGAGTCAAAACGAAGACATTAATGAGACCATTATTAAATTACTACAACAAATTCCTTCAGAAAAAAACAGTATTGTATCTGCTTTCAATAATTTAAAGAATGTTTCAAAATCGGCTTTACAATCTCAAGCATTACTTCAACTTAAATCTGAATATTGCGATAAAAGTAAATGTTTGCATTGTGCAGTTGGTAATGCTTTAATCATCAAATAAATTATTAAATTGCAGCATGAACATTTTTTATAAAATCTTACTTTATTTTCAAAAGCATGGATATTATGTTTGTCAGCGAATAGCTGATAGACTTGGGATTAGAGCGAAGGTTGTGAGGACTTCTTTTTTATATTTAACCTTTGTTACCTTAGGTTTCGGATTTGCTCTTTACCTTTTTATTGCTTTTTGGATGCATATTAAAGATTTACTTTACACGAAACGTTCATCTGTATTCGATTTATAAACCAAAAAAATGCATAACCCTTTAATAAAACTTTTAAAATCTAAAATATACACAGCCATATTATTGCTGGCTATATTGTTAAGCGCAGGTGTAATTGGGTTTAAAGTATTATCGCAACTAACATGGATTGACGCTTTTTACATGACAGTTATAACCATTACAACTGTTGGTTTTGGAGAAGTACAGCCTTTAGACCAGACATCTAAAATATTTACTATTTTCTTAATTCTTACAAGTGTTGTAATAGTTGGTTATGCTATAAGTGTTATAACAGAATATATATTAAGCAAAAATAATTTTGAAGGACTTAAACAAAGAAAGATGCAAAAAAAGATAGATAGTCTTAAAAATCACATTATTATTTGTGGTTATGGTAGAAATGGCAAGCAAGCTGCTACTAAATTAATAGCTTATAATAAACCATTTGTAATTGTTGAAAGAGACAAAGATATTGCAGAGAAATTTCAAAGCGAATTGGTGCCATTTGTTGTAGGAAATGCTAATGAAGATGAAACCCTTTTACAAGCTGGAATAGATAGAGCAAGCACCTTAATTTCTGCCTTGCCTAACGATGCAGATAATTTGTTTGTAGTACTATCTTCTAGACAGATTAATAAAAATATGAATATTATTAGTCGAGCTTCTCAAGAAACATCTTATAAAAAACTAAAACTAGCTGGCGCAAATAATGTGATACTTCCCGATAAAATAGGAGGAGACCATATGGCATCTTTAGTAGTAGTTCCTGGATTATTAGAGTTTATTGATAATCTATCAATAGTAGGAAAATCGAATGTTAATATTGAAGAAATATCTGTAGAACAACTTTACGATACGTCTAAAACTCAAACCATTAGAGATTTAGACCTTCGTAGAAAAACAGGTTGTAGTATTATTGGTTTTAAGGATCCAAAGGGTGAGTATTTAATAAATCCTGAAGCCGATTTAGAGCTTGTGCCAAATTCAAGAATTATTGTTTTAGGTAGGCCAGAACAAATTCAAGCCTTAAATTCTCAATATAATATTAAACATTAACTAGCTTTTTTTAACGATAGATGTTTTAAAAAATCATTTTTTTTTAGCATCTTGTCCTGACTTTTAAATAAAACTAACTAAAATATTACTTATGAAGAAATATCTTCTTTCAATTTTTACACTCGTATTACCAATTTTAACTTTTGCGCAAGATGCTCAAGAAATAGGTATTGACCAACAAATTGATCAAGCCTTTGGGAATGCAACAGGTTGGTTTGTTAACTTTATATTTTATCAAATAGATTTTGGTGGAGGAATTAAAGTATTTTGGGTATTGTTCCCTTTAATTATTGGTGCATTGTATTTTACATTTTATTTTAAGTTTATAAACTTTAGTGGTTTTTTTACTTCAGTAAATATTGTTAGAGGTAAGTATGATGAGATAGATCATCATGAATCTTTAGTAGGAGCTGGAGACTCAACTCCTGGAGGTGATAATATTGAAACTATTGCCATTGAAGATCATGAAGGAGAGGTAAGTCACTTTCAAGCATTAACTGCAGCATTATCTGCAACAGTTGGTTTGGGTAATATTGCAGGAGTTGCTATTGCTGTTTCTATTGGTGGAGCAGGAGCTACGTTTTGGATGATTGTTGCTGGATTATTAGGAATGGCATCTAAATTTGTAGAATGTACACTAGGTGTAAAATATAGAGATATAGATAAAGATGGAACCGTGTTTGGTGGTCCAATGTACTATTTAACAAAAGGTTTAAAAGAGAAAGGTCTTGGTAATTTAGGAAAAATCTTAGCAGCTGTTTTTGCAGTATTTGTAATTGGAGGTTCATTTGGAGGTGGTAACATGTTTCAAGTAAATCAAGCAGCTCAATTATTTGAACATATGACTGGTGGAGAAGAATCATTTATTAATGGATACCGTTGGGTGTTCGGATTAGTAATGGCTGTACTAGTAGGTATTGTAATTATTGGAGGGATCAAAAAAATTGCTAAAGTTACTGATAAGATTGTACCATTTATGGTTGTCATTTATGTAGCTGCTTCTTTATTTGTAATAATTACTAACTATAATATGATTGGAGATGCCTTTATGCAAATATTTAATGGAGCTTTTAGTCCAGAAGGTGTTGCAGGTGGAGCTATTGGTGTGTTAGTACAAGGATTTAGGCGTGCTGCTTTTTCAAATGAAGCAGGTATTGGTTCTGCTTCTATTGCACATTCAGCAGTAAAAACAAAATATGCAGCAAGTGAAGGTATGGTTGCGTTATTAGAACCATTTATTGATACTGTTGTTGTTTGTACAATGACTGCTTTAGTATTAGTAATTACTGGAAATGTAACTGCTGCAAATGCAGGATTAAATGATGCTGATGCTATTTTACTAACATCTGGAGCATTTGAATCTGCTATTTCATGGTTTCCTTATGTGTTAACTGTTGCAGTTGTATTATTTGCATTCAGTACAATGATTTCTTGGTCTTATTATGGTTATCAAGGTTGGGCATTTTTATTCGGTAGAACTAAAAAAATGGAATATGTATATAAAACCTTATTCTGTTTATTTGTTATCGTTGGAGCATCAATTAGTTTAGGTTCTGTAATAGGATTCTCTGATGCTATGATTTTTGCCATGATGGTACCAAATATGATTGGTCTTGTATTACTTGCACCTAAAGTTAAAGATGAACTTAATAGATTTATGAAAGCTATTAAAGGTGTTAAATAGTTGAAAATTTTGTAAATTCATCTTTAAAATTAACTAAAGATGAATACATTTAAATCCCATTTCACGTTTTCAAAAAAACAACGGAATGGGATTTTTTTGTTAATCCTCATCATTATCCTTTTACAATGTGTTTATTTTTTTGTTGATTTCTCTCTTGAAGAACCTAAGGTAAATCAAAACGAATTAGAGATTTTTCAAAATGAAATAGATTCTCTTCGCTTAGTTGAAATAGAAAACCGAAAACCAAAAATTTACCCGTTTAATCCAAATTTTATAACAGATTATAAAGGTTACTCTCTTGGAATGACAAATAAAGAAATAGATAGGCTATTACAATTTAGAGCCAAAGACAAATGGGTTAATTCTGTTAAAGAGTTTCAAAATGTGACAAAAATTTCAGATTCATTGTTGGCTATTATTTCACCATATTTTAAATTCCCAGAATGGGTAACAAATCCTAAACCCAGAACCAATTATTCATATCAATATAATAATGAGCCTAAAACCTTCGCACAAAAGCAAGATTTAAATGCAGCTTCTGCTTCACAGTTGCAAAAAATTAATGGTATAGGTGAAGCTTATTCAAAACGAATAGTTGCCTATAGAGATAAATTGGGAGGTTTTATAGCAGATGTTCAATTGCAAGAAGTATATGGTTTGTCGCCAGAAGTAATAGAAAGAATCAAAGAACAGTTTACTGTTAAAACGCCTAAGCAAGTAGAAAAAATTATTCTAAACACGGCAACTATTGAAGAATTAGTAACCATTCAATATATAGATTATGAAGTTGCTCATCACATTATTGAGCAAAGAACATTAAGAGAAGGATATAAAACTTTGGACGAATTATTAAAAGTTAAAAGCTTTCCTGTTAACAAAATCGAGATAATTAAATTATATTTGAAACTCAATTAATAAAGAAAAGGTATGAATAGCATGTACTTCACAGAAGAACATCAAATGTTTAGAGAAAGTCTAAAAGATTTTTTACAGAAAGAAGTAGTTCCTCACATTGAAAAATGGGAAAAAGATGGAACTGTAGAACGTTTCATCTGGAAAAAATTTGGCGACATGGGGTTTTTCGGGTTAGCTTATCCTGAAGAATATGGAGGCTTAAATCTCGATTTATTTTACACAGTGATTTTTTTAGAAGAACTTCAAAAAATTAATTCTGGAGGTTTTGCAGCAAATATGTGGGCACATGCCTATTTAGCAATGACGCACGTTAATAAAGAAGGGAATCACGATATCAAACAAAAATATTTAGCACCAAGTATCGCAGGAGATAAAATAGGTTGTTTGTGTATTACTGAGCCTTTTGGTGGTAGTGATGTGGCAGGAATGCGAACAACTGCAATCAAAAAAGGTGACTCGTACGTTATTAATGGGTCTAAAACATTTATTACTAATGGTGTTTATAGCGATTATTTAGTAGTTGCTGCCAAAACAGATCCAGATGCTGGGCATAACGGAATGAGCATCTTTATTATGGATAGAGATACACCAGGAATTTCAGCTACTAAACTAGATAAGTTAGGCTGGAGAGCAAGTGATACGGCTGAAATAGCTTTCGATAATGTCACAATTCCTGCTTGTAATTTAATGGGAGAAGAAGGAAAAGGTTTTCCATACATCATGCAGCATTTTGCTTTAGAAAGATTAATTATGGGAATCAATTCGCATGCTCGAGCAGAGTTTGCTTTAAATTATGCTAAACAATACATGAGCGAACGTACAGCGTTTGGTAAAACCATCAATAAATTTCAAGCCTTAAGACACAGGTTTGCAGAACTATATGCAGATATGGAAATCTGTCGCGAATTCAATTATTCTGTAGCATATAGACTTGATAAAGGTGAATACGTTGTAAAGCAAGCAACCATGTCTAAATTGAAATCGACTAAAATGGCTGATGAGGTAATTTACGATTGCCTACAATTTTTAGGAGGTTATGGCTATATGGAAGAATATCCTATGGCAAGATTATTGCGTGATAGTAGGCTAGGTCCTATTGGTGGAGGAACGTCAGAGATTCTCCGTGAAATACTCGCGAAAATGATTTTAGACGATAAAAATTATAAACCTGCTACATAATATTTAAGTGAATATTCAAACTATGAAACCTCTGTATTTTAAACATTTTTTGGGAATTCTTATTCTTTTATGTGGTTTTGTAACATTTTCCCAAACCGAATTAAAAAATTCTGTTTTAGATGCAGAAACTTTTCTGCCTCTGGAAAGCGCAAGTGTGTATGTTAAAAACACGACCATTGGAACCATTACAAATGCCGACGGAAAATTTGTTTTAATGGTTCCAGAAAAATATAAAAGCGATACCTTAGTTGTTTCCTCAATTGGTTTTAAAAGTTATAAAATTCCTGTAAATGAATTTGACAATACGTTCGATGTGTATTTAGAGCCAGATGTCGCTTCATTAGACGAGATACTACTTGTTGCAGAAACAAGACCAAAAACTGGAAATGATATTGTACTTAGAGCACTAGAAGAATTATCTGAAAATTTACCAGATTCAGCTTATATTGAAAAAGGCTTTGTAAGACATAAAGAACGTAATAAAAAAGAGTTTAAGTGGCTTGTTGAAGGTGCTATCACTCTTTACGATTCTAGTTATCAAACAAAAACTCCTGAATTTCTTAAGATAAATGTCGATGAAGTTAGAAAAAGTTACGATTTAAGAGATGTAGATAGTTTATTAACTTATACAGCTTACTTAAAAGACAAGTCTAATAACAGAGAGTTAAAAGCTAAAAACTTAAGAAGAGACACTATTAAAACATCTACTTTGGTCAAAGCTATTAAGTGGAATGATACCAGAATAAATGGTTTGGAAAACTTATTTCAAGGCAAGTTAAATCTTGTCAGGAATTCGAATCTCTCAAGAGCTTTATTCGACGAAAATATGTTAGACAAACATCTGTTTTCTTTAGACACTATTCTAGTAGATAACGATCGGAAAATTTACAAGATTAAAATTAATAAAGGCAAAGAGTATATCAATCTTGAAACTAAAGGTGTTTATAATGATGGTTACAATGCCAATGGTTGGATTTATATTTATTGGGACACCTATGCTATTAAAAAAATTGAATATGAATTAATAGCAGCTTCAAGTGCTCAGAAAAGTAGGAGCAAAACGCTTTTTGGAACTCAGGTAAACCATAAATTAATTATTAATTATATGGAGTATCAAGATAAAATGTATCCAAGCTATATTTATTACGAAACCCCAAAATTGGTAAATGTTGGACCAAAAGCAGGAGGTACAGTAAATGGTAAAGAAGTAGAGAGTAATCCTGAAGAACGTTATTATTATACGGTTCAGGAAATATTGTTTACAGAAATTATTATGGATAAAGAAAAAATTAAAGAAACTTTAAATAGCTCTTGGAATCCAGATATTTTTATGTCGAGACCATATAACAAAGAATTTTGGGAAAATTACAATACCTTATTGGAAAGTGAAGAGGAAGAAAAGCTGATTCAAGACCTAACTAAAAGGTCTACATTATTTAAAGAATAATTTTTTGAAAAAGAATTGCCCATTCTAAATTAGTTTCTATCTTTGCGCTCTGAAATTCTAAAAGAGAGGAGGTTAAGACACTATGTTAATAGTACCAATTAAAGAAGGAGAAAATATAGATAGACCGTTAAAGCGTTACAAACGAAAGTTTGATAAGACAGGAAGGAAACGTGCGCTTCAAACTCGTAAGCAGTTTGATAAGCCATCTGTAGTACGTAGAGCTCAAATACAAAAAGCACAATACGTTCAGAATTTAAGAGATCAGGAAAACATCTAATGTCTTTCATTTTGTTAAATCATATAAAAATCCTGCATTTGCAGGATTTTTTTTATTAAATAGATAACCTTCTTTTTAAAGTTATTATATTTACTAAACACTCAAGCCCTACAAATGCCTTTTAAATCGTTTATAGATTATTTATTACTCGAAAAGAATTATTCGAAGCTTACTATTAAGGCATATCAAAAAGATTTAAGTGAATTTTCAGAGTTTATAAGTTTAGAATTTAACACAAATTCAGTTGAGACTGTTAACTATTCACAAATAAGAAGCTGGATTGTTAGCCTTGTTGAAAAAGGCATAATAAATAGAAGTGTCAACCGAAAAATTTCAGCTTTAAATTCTTATTATAAATTCTTATTAAAAACAGAAAGTATTCAGGTCAATCCATTAGCAAAGCATAAAGCATTAAAAACAAGCAAAAAAATTCAAGTGCCTTTTTCTGAATCTGAAATTGCAACCGTTCTAGACGAACTACATTTTGAAGACGGTTTTGAGGGCATAAGAAACAAACTTATTATAGAGCTATTTTATTCAACAGGAATTCGAAGAATAGAATTAGTAGAACTTAAATTAAAAGATGTCGATTATTCTAATAAAACGTTAAAAGTTCTTGGTAAAAGAAATAAGGAAAGAATTTTGCCGTTATTAGAATCAGTATTAATCACACTGAATACCTATTTAGAATTAAGAAATGAGTTAGGAAACAAGACAGATGCAGACTATCTTTTTTTAACCAAAAAAGGAGTTAAAATATATGAAACACTTGTTTACCGAATAATAAATGAGTATTTTAGTTTAGCATCAAGTAAGGTAAAAAAGAGTCCACATATTTTAAGGCATTCATTTGCAACTCACTTACTAAATCAAGGTGCAGATTTAAATGCTGTAAAAGAATTGCTAGGTCATTCAAGTTTAGCTGCAACTCAGGTTTATACACATAATAGTATAGCCGAATTAAAAAAAGTTTATTTAAACACGCATCCTAGAAGTAAAAAGTAATTTAATCAACCTATTGTTTAACATAAAACAAAGAAGTATGAAAGTAAACACGCAATCCGTCAATTTTAATGCTGATAAAAAATTGATAGACTTTATTCAAAAGCGTATGGATAAGTTGGAAACATTTTATGATAAAGTAATAAGCTCAGATGTTTATTTAAAATTAGAAAACACAAGTGATAAAGCAAATAAGATTTTTGAAGCACGTGTAAGTGTTCCTGGAGATAGTTTTGTTGTAAAAAAGCAATGTAAAACATTTGAAGAGGGGACAGATATGGCAATTGCATCCTTAGAAAGGCAACTAAAAAAGAGAAAAGAAAAATTAAGAGCACATTTATAATAAAATTTCTCAAAAAATGTTTTGAATAAGAAAATAAATATATACATTTGCAGTCCGTTAGAAATAGCGGGCTTTTTTTTATGTAAAAAAGAGAGTAAAAGCCGATGTAGCTCAGCTGGCTAGAGCAGCTGATTTGTAATCAGCAGGTCGTGGGTTCGAGTCCCTCCATCGGCTCTTAAATATCAAAATTACTATTAACCATGAAGGTTTGGGTAAAATTGATAAAGTTCTTTAATAGAGTGAAACATTTTAATTGGGGAGATACTCAAGCGGCCAACGAGGGCAGACTGTAAATCTGCTGACTACGTCTTCGCAGGTTCGAATCCTGCTCTCCCCACTATTAAAATTAAGGATATTAAATTATTGCGAGAGTAGCTCAGTTGGTAGAGCGTCAGCCTTCCAAGCTGAATGTCGCCGGTTCGAACCCGGTCTCTCGCTCTTTTTTAAGCCGGTGTAGCTCAGGGGTAGAGCGTTTCCTTGGTAAGGAAGAGGTCACGGGTTCAATTCCCGTCATTGGCTCTTTTTAAAGATTTTAAAAGTAGAATACACTAATATATTATATAACTAAGATTAAATAAATTAAACATGGCAAAGGCAACTTTCGATCGTTCAAAACCACACTTAAATATTGGTACAATTGGACACGTAGATCACGGTAAAACAACTTTAACTGCTGCTATTACTAAAGTATTAGCTGATGCAGGTTTTTCAGAAGCAAGATCATTTGATCAAATTGATAACGCTCCAGAGGAAAAAGAAAGAGGTATAACAATTAATACTTCACACGTAGAATATGCAACAGCAAATCGTCATTACGCTCACGTTGACTGTCCAGGTCACGCGGATTACGTAAAGAACATGGTAACTGGTGCTGCACAAATGGATGGCGCGATCTTAGTGGTTGCTGCTACTGATGGTCCTATGCCACAAACACGTGAGCATATCTTATTAGGACGTCAGGTAGGAATTCCTCGTATCGTTGTATTCATGAATAAAGTGGATATGGTTGATGATGAAGAGTTAATCGAATTAGTAGACATGGAAGTTAGAGATTTACTTTCTTTCTATGAGTATGATGGAGATAATGGACCTGTTATTGCTGGTTCTGCATTAGGAGCTTTAAATGGTGAACAAAAATGGGTAGACACAGTTTTAGAATTAATGGAAGCTGTTGATGCTTGGATTGAAGAGCCTAAAAGAGAAGTAGATAAAGATTTCTTAATGCCTATTGAAGATGTATTCTCTATTACTGGTCGTGGAACTGTTGCTACAGGTCGTATCGAAACTGGTATTGCTAATACAGGAGATCCTGTTGAGATTATTGGTATGGGAGCTGAAAAATTAACTTCTACTATTACTGGTATTGAAATGTTTCGTCAAATTCTTGATAGAGGTGAAGCTGGAGATAATGCAGGTATCTTATTAAGAGGTATTGAAAAATCTCAAATTTCAAGAGGTATGGTAATCTGTAAACCAGGTTCTGTAACACCACATGCTAAATTTAAAGCTGAGGTTTATATCCTTAAAAAAGAAGAAGGTGGACGTCACACTCCATTCCATAATAACTACCGTCCTCAATTTTACGTTCGTACAACGGATGTAACTGGGAACATTGCGCTTCCTGATGGAGTAGAAATGGTAATGCCTGGAGATAACTTAACAATTCATGTTGAGTTAATTCAACCAATTGCAATGAACGTAGGTTTACGTTTCGCTATCCGTGAAGGTGGTAGAACAGTTGGAGCTGGTCAGGTTACTGAAATTTTAGACTAATTAAGTTTAATAAATATTAAGTTAAGGTATTCCGAAATTTCGGAATACCTTGACTTGTATTTACGGGTTTAGCTCAGTTGGTAGAGCACTGGTCTCCAAAACCAGGTGTCGGGAGTTCGAGTCTCTCAACCCGTGCAAATAAAATTATATAATGGCTGGATTTGTAAAATATATAAAAGAATCATTTGAAGAATTGAAAAATAATGTGACTTGGCCTACTTGGGCTGAAGCACAAAGTTTAACAATTTTAGTCGCAGTATTTTCTATCATTTTCTCATTAGCAATTTGGGGTGTAGATACAGTGTTCAGTAAAGTGGTAGGGTTCTATTTTAAATTCATTAACGGTTAAAATTAGAATTTATGTCTGAAGGGAATGATAAAAAATGGTACGTAGTTCGTGCAGTAAGTGGTCAAGAGAATAAAATTAAGGCTTATATCGAAAACGAAATTGCTCGATTAGGTCTAGAAGATTATGTTGATCAAGTTTTAGTTCCAACCGAGAAAGTAATTCAAATCCGTAACGGTAAGAAAGTAAATAAAGAAAAAGTTTATTTTCCTGGCTATATAATGGTAAAAGCAAATTTAACTGGAGAGATTCCTCACATTATTAAATCTGTTACAAATGTAATTGGCTTTTTAGGTGAAACAAAAGGAGGAGATCCAGTTCCATTAAGACAGTCTGAAGTTAACAGAATGTTAGGTAAGGTAGATGAATTAGCTGTTGAAGGAGATGCAAATGTAGCTATACCTTTCACAAAAGGTGAAACAGTAAAAGTTATAGATGGACCATTTAATGGTTTTGATGGAACTATTGAGAAAATTAATGAAGAAAAGCGTAAACTAGAAGTAATGGTTAAGATTTTCGGAAGAAAAACACCATTAGAGTTAAGTTATATGCAAGTTGAAAAAGTATAATAATTGTTACAATCATAAATGTAATCTTAAGCTTCAAAAATTAAGGATTACATACAAATTAAATTATTAAAAATGGCAAAAGAGTTAAGTAAAGTAGTTAAACTACAAGTTAGGGGAGGTGCAGCGAATCCGTCGCCACCGGTTGGACCCGCTTTAGGTGCCGCTGGAGTGAATATCATGGAGTTCTGTAAGCAGTTTAATGCTAGAACCCAAGATAAACCTGGTAAAGTTTTACCAGTTGTGATTTCGGTTTTCAAAGATAAATCATTTGACTTTGTAATCAAAACACCACCTGCAGCTGTACAATTATTAGAAGCGGCCAAAGTAAAAAAAGGTTCGGGAGAACCTCATATTAAGAAAGTAGCAAAAGTTTCTTGGGATCAGGTTAGAGCCATCGCAGAAGACAAAATGGTAGATTTAAATGCATTTACTATTGGTTCTGCAATGAAAATGGTAGCAGGTACTGCAAGATCTATGGGTATAACTGTTAAAGGTGGCGAAGCCCCTAATTAATCTAAAAAATTTTTAAAATGGCAAGATTAACAAGAAAACAAAAAGAAGCTTTAGCAAAAATAGAAAATGGTAAAATATATTCTGTTACTGAAGCATCAGCATTAGTAAAAGAAATTACCAATACAAAATTTGACGCATCTATTGATTTAGCAGTTCGTTTAGGAGTAGATCCTAGAAAAGCTAATCAAATGGTTAGAGGAGTTGTAACACTTCCTCATGGAACTGGAAAAGATGTAAAAGTTTTAGCATTAGTAACACCAGATAAAGAAGCAGAAGCAAAAGAAGCTGGTGCAGATTACGTTGGTTTAGATGAGTACCTTGATAAAATTAAAGGTGGTTGGACAGACGTAGACGTTATTGTAACTATGCCAAGTGTTATGGGTAAATTAGGTCCTTTAGGACGTGTATTAGGTCCTCGAGGTTTAATGCCAAACCCAAAAACAGGTACGGTTACTATGGATGTAGCTAAAGCTGTAAGCGATGTTAAAGCTGGTAAAATTGACTTTAAAGTTGATAAAACTGGTATCGTTCACGCTTCAATTGGAAAAGCATCTTTTAGTGCTGATAAAATTGAAGAAAACGCAAACGAATTATTACAAACATTAATGAAACTTAAACCAACTTCAGCAAAAGGAGTTTATGTGAAAAGCATTTTTATGTCAAGTACTATGAGCCCTAGTTTAGCTGTCGATCCAAAAATTGGTTAAGTAGTTTAAAACTTTTATTATGACTAGAGAAGAAAAATCACAAGTAATTAAAGAATTAACTGCACAATTAGCCGATAATGCAAATATCTATTTAACAGATATTTCTGGATTAAATGCTGGTACGACTTCAGATTTACGTCGTGCTTGTTTTAAGGCTAACATTAAATTGGCAGTAGTTAAAAATACCTTGCTTGAAAAAGCAATGGAAGCATCAGATAAAGATTTTGGAGAACTTCCTACTACATTAAAAGGAAATACTTCAATTATGTATTCTGAAACTGGTAATGGACCAGCCAAAGTAATTAAAGCTTTCCGTAAAAAATCAGAAAAGCCACTTTTAAAAGGTGCCTTTATTGAGGAAGCAATTTACATTGGTGACCAACAATTAGACGCTTTAGTAGATATTAAATCTAAAGAAGAAGTTATTGGAGATATCATTAGTTTATTACAATCTCCAGCGAAAAATGTTATTTCAGCACTTAAATCAGGTGGTGGAACTTTAGCTGGAATTATTAAAACACTATCTGAAAAAGAAGGATAGTATTACATAGTACGCACTTAATTACAAATATATTATTACAAAATTATTAAAACGATAGAAAAATGGCAGATTTAAAAGATTTCGCAGAACAATTAGTTAACTTAACAGTAAAAGAAGTAAACGAATTAGCAACTATATTAAAAGATGAGTATGGTATCGAGCCTGCAGCTGCAGCTGTAGCTATGGCTGGTCCTGCTGCTGGTGGTGGAGACGCTGCTGAAGAGCAAACAGAATTTGATGTAATCCTTAAAGCAGCTGGTGGTTCTAAATTAGCAGTTGTAAAATTAGTTAAAGAATTAACTGGTTTAGGTTTAAAAGAAGCTAAAGGTTTAGTTGATGATGCACCAAGTGCTATCAAAGAAGGAGTTTCTAAAGATGAAGCTGAAGCATTAAAAGTTTCTTTAGAAGAAGCTGGAGCTGAGGTTGAGCTTAAGTAAGCTTAACAACTCAAAAACTCAAAGGTTTAGGTCTGAAGTGATACACTTTTAGACCTAAACCATTTTGCGTATATAATTGTTATGATACGCACACACTATTTTTTTAATCAAAATTTCGTCCATTGATGTTAGTAACACAAGCTGAAAGATTAAATTTCTCGTCTATTATAAATAGAACAGAATATCCAGATTTCATGGATATTCAGATTAAATCCTTCCAGGATTTTTTCCAGTTAGAAACTAAGTCTGAAGAAAGAGGTAATGAAGGTCTTTATAATACTTTCATGGAAAACTTTCCAATAACAGACACACGTAATCAATTTGTTTTAGAATTTTTAGATTACTTTATTGATCCACCAAGATATACCATTGAAGAATGTATTGAAAGAGGTCTTACTTATAGCGTTCCGTTAAAAGCAAGATTAAAACTGTACTGTACAGACCCTGAGCATGAGGATTTCGAAACCATTGTTCAAGATGTGTATTTAGGTACAATTCCTTATATGACGCCAAGTGGTACATTTTGTATTAATGGCGCAGAACGCGTTGTGGTATCCCAATTACACCGTTCACCAGGTGTTTTCTTTGGTCAGTCATTTCATGCAAATGGAACAAAACTATATTCGGCTAGAGTAATTCCTTTTAAAGGTTCTTGGATTGAATTCGCTACAGATATTAATTCTGTAATGTATGCGTATATCGATCGTAAGAAAAAATTACCTGTAACAACTTTATTCAGAGCTATTGGTTTTGAAAGAGATAAAGATATTTTAGAGATTTTTGATTTAGCTGAAGAAATAAAAGTATCTAAAGCTGGTCTTAAAAAAGTTTTAGGAAGAAAACTTGCTGCTCGTGTACTTAACACTTGGCATGAAGATTTTGTTGATGAAGATACAGGTGAGGTAGTTTCTATTGAGCGTAACGAAATTGTATTAGATCGTGATACTGTTTTAGACAAAGATAATATTGAAGAAATTCTTGAAACAAGTGTAAAAGCAATTCTTTTACATAAAGAAAGTGCGCAACAAGGAGATTACGCAATTATCCATAACACACTTCAAAAGGATCCAACAAACTCTGAAAAAGAAGCTGTTGAACATATTTACAGACAACTACGTAATGCTGAGCCGCCAGATGAGGAAACAGCACGTGGTATTATTGATAAATTATTCTTTTCAGACCAACGATACTCTTTAGGGGAAGTAGGTCGTTATAGAATGAATAAAAAATTAGGTTTAGATATTGGAATGGACAAACAAGTGTTGACCAAAGAAGATATTATAACTATTATTAAATATTTAATCGAGCTTATTAATTCTAAAGCTGAGATTGACGATATTGATCACTTATCAAACCGTCGTGTACGTACTGTTGGTGAGCAATTATCACAACAATTTGGAGTTGGTTTAGCACGTATGGCTCGTACTATTCGTGAACGTATGAACGTTCGTGATAACGAAGTATTTACACCTATAGATTTAATTAATGCTAAGACATTATCGTCTGTAATTAATTCTTTCTTTGGAACAAATCAGTTATCTCAATTTATGGATCAAACCAATCCATTAGCCGAAATTACGCATAAGCGTCGTTTGTCTGCTCTTGGACCTGGAGGTTTATCTCGTGAGAGAGCAGGTTTCGAAGTACGTGATGTTCACTACACTCACTACGGAAGACTTTGTCCAATTGAAACTCCTGAGGGACCAAATATTGGATTAATTTCTTCACTTTCAGTATTTGCTAAGGTAAATTCAATGGGATTCATTGAAACACCTTACCGAAAAGTAACTGAAGGGGTTGTAGATATTAAAACGGCTCCTATTTATTTAAGTGCTGAAGAGGAAGAAGACCAAATGATTGCTCAAGCAACGGTAAAAGTTGATGACAAAGGTAAGATTCTTCATGATAAGGTTATTGCAAGAATGGAAGGCGATTTCCCAGTAGTTGAACCATCACAAATTCATTATACAGATGTTGCTCCTAATCAGATTGCGTCTATTTCTGCATCTTTAATTCCTTTCTTAGAACATGATGATGCGAATAGAGCCTTGATGGGATCTAACATGATGCGTCAAGCTGTACCATTATTACGTCCTCAAGCTCCAATAGTTGGAACAGGCTTAGAAAGACAAGTGGCTTCAGATTCTCGTGTATTAATTAATGCTGAAGGAAATGGTGTTGTAGAGTATGTTGATGCCAATGAAATTACTATTAAATACGATAGAACTGAAGACGAGGCTAAAGTAAGTTTCGAAAGCGATACTAAAACATATCCATTGGTTAAGTTTAGAAAAACCAACCAAGGAACATCTATTAACCTAAAACCAATTGTTGTAAAAGGCGATAAAGTTGCTAAAGGTCAAGTTCTTTGTGAAGGTTATGCTACTCAAAAAGGAGAATTAGCTTTAGGTAGAAATATGAAAGTAGCCTTTATGCCTTGGAAAGGGTATAACTTTGAGGATGCCATTGTAATTTCTGAAGAAGTAGTTCGAAATGATGTTTTTACATCGATTCATATAGATGAGTATTCTCTTGAAGTAAGAGATACTAAATTAGGTAACGAAGAATTAACAAACGACATTCCTAATGTTTCAGAAGAGGCTACAAAAGACCTTGATGAACATGGAATGATACGTGTTGGTGCTGAAGTTAAACCTGGAGATATCCTTATTGGAAAAATTACTCCTAAAGGTGAATCTGATCCAACACCAGAAGAAAAATTATTAAGAGCAATCTTTGGAGATAAAGCTGGAGATGTTAAAGATGCATCTTTAAAAGCATCACCTTCTTTAAATGGGGTTGTTATTGATAAAAAACTTTTTGCTCGTGCTGTTAAAGATAAACGTAAGCGTGCAAAAGATAAAGAAGACATTGCTCAATTAGAAGTAATTTACGATAAGAAATTTGACGATTTAAAAGAAATTTTAGTTGAAAAACTTTTTGCAATTGTAGGAGGTAAAACAGCTCAAGGTGTATTTAATGACTTAGGGGAAGAAGTTTTACCAAAAGGAAAAAAATACACACTTAAAATGTTAAATGCAGTAGATGATTATACGCATTTAACTTCAGGTTCTTGGGCAACAGACGATCATACAAATAAACTTGTAGCTGATCTAATCCATAACTACAAAATTAAAGAAAACGATTTACAAGGTTCTTTACGTCGTGAAAAGTTTACTATTTCTGTAGGAGATGAGTTACCAGCTGGTATTATAAAACTTGCTAAGGTTTATATTGCTAAAAAACGTAAACTGAAAGTAGGGGATAAAATGGCGGGACGTCACGGTAACAAAGGTATTGTTGCTCGTATCGTTCGTCAAGAAGATATGCCTTTCTTAGAAGATGGAACGCCAGTTGATATTGTATTAAATCCACTTGGTGTACCTTCTCGTATGAATATTGGTCAAATTTATGAAACTGTTTTAGGATGGGCTGGACAAAAACTAGGACGTACATATGCGACTCCAATTTTTGATGGTGCAACACTAGATCAAATTAATGAATTTACAGACGAAGCTGGGATTCCAAGATTTGGGCATACTTATCTTTATGATGGTGGTTCTGGAGATCGTTTCGATCAACCTGCAACAGTAGGAGTTATTTATATGTTGAAATTAGGACATATGGTTGACGATAAAATGCACGCACGTTCTATTGGACCTTACTCATTAATCACACAACAACCTCTTGGTGGTAAAGCTCAATTTGGAGGACAACGTTTTGGAGAAATGGAAGTTTGGGCTTTAGAAGCCTATGGTGCATCTGCAACATTAAGAGAAATATTGACAGTTAAATCTGATGATGTTATTGGTAGAGCCAAAACTTACGAGAGTATAGTTAAAGGAGAACCAATGCCAGAACCTGGATTACCAGAATCATTCAACGTACTTATGCACGAATTGAAAGGTTTAGGACTAGACATTAGATTAGAAGAGTAGTTAATTAATAAATTCATTTCAACCATTTATTATGGCAAGAAAACAAGATAAGAACACAGTACAGAGATTTAATAAAATCTCAATTGGTTTAGCATCACCAGAATCTATTTTAGCAGAATCTAGAGGTGAAGTTTTAAAACCAGAAACTATCAATTATCGAACTCATAAACCAGAACGTGATGGTTTATTCTGTGAGCGTATTTTTGGTCCTGTTAAGGATTATGAATGTGCCTGTGGAAAATATAAAAGAATTCGCTACAAAGGTATTATTTGTGACCGTTGTGGTGTCGAAGTAACAGAAAAGAAAGTACGTAGAGACAGAGTAGGGCATATTAATTTAGTAGTACCTGTTGCTCATATCTGGTATTTCCGTTCGTTACCAAATAAAATAGGTTACCTTTTAGGATTACCATCTAAGAAATTAGATATGATTATTTACTACGAACGTTACGTAGTAATTCAACCAGGTATTGCAAATAATGCAGAAGGTGAGCCAATTCAAAAAATGGATTTCTTAACTGAAGAAGAATATTTAAATATTCTAGAAACGCTTCCTAAAGAAAACCAATATTTAGATGATACAGACCCAAATAAGTTTATAGCTAAAATGGGAGCTGAGTGTTTAATCGATTTATTAGCTAGAATAGATTTAGATGCGTTATCATTCGAATTACGTCATAAAGCAAATACAGAAACGTCTAAACAACGTAAAACGGAAGCTTTAAAACGTTTACAAGTTGTAGAATCTTTACGTGAGTCTAATGAGAACAGAGAAAATCGTCCAGAATGGATGATTATGAAAGTTGTTCCAATTATTCCACCAGAATTACGTCCATTAGTACCACTTGATGGAGGGCGTTTTGCTACTTCAGATTTAAATGATTTATATCGTCGTGTTATTATAAGAAACAATCGTCTTAAGAGACTTGTTGAAATAAAAGCACCTGAGGTTATTTTACGTAACGAAAAACGTATGTTACAGGAATCTGTAGATTCGTTATTCGATAACACACGTAAATCTTCAGCAGTAAAAACAGATTCTAATAGACCTTTAAAATCTTTATCAGATTCATTAAAAGGTAAACAAGGACGTTTCCGTCAAAACTTATTAGGAAAACGTGTTGATTATTCAGCTCGTTCTGTAATTGTTGTTGGACCAGAATTGAAATTATTTGAATGTGGATTGCCTAAAAATATGGCAGCTGAGTTATACAAACCATTCGTCATTAGAAAATTAATTGAAAGAGGTATTGTAAAGACAGTTAAATCTGCAAAGAAAATTATAGATAGAAGAGAACCTGTTGTTTGGGATATCTTAGAGAATGTTTTAAAAGGGCATCCAGTTCTTTTAAATCGTGCTCCTACGTTACACAGACTAGGTATTCAAGCTTTTCAGCCTAAATTAATTGAAGGGAAAGCAATTCAATTACATCCACTTGTAACAACTGCATTTAATGCCGATTTTGATGGAGATCAAATGGCTGTGCATTTACCATTAGGGCCAGAAGCTATATTAGAATGTCAATTATTAATGTTGGCTTCTCATAATATCTTAAATCCTGCAAATGGATCGCCAGTTGCAGTACCATCTCAAGATATGGTTCTTGGTCTTTATTATATGACTAAAGAGCGTAAGTCTACTAAGGATGTACCAATTAAAGGTGAAGGATTAACTTTCTACTCACCAGAAGAGGTTGTTATTGCTTATAACGAAAAGCAAGTTGAATTAAACGCATCAATTAAAGTTAGAACTTATGACTTTGATGAAGCTGGAGAATTAACATTACAAATTATTCCAACGACTGTAGGACGTGTACTTTTTAATAAAAATGTACCTCATGCAGCTGGTTATATAAATGAAGTACTTACAAAAAAATCATTAAGAAATATTATTGGCGATATCTTAAAAGTAACTTCAGTTCCTGAAACAGCTAATTTTCTTGATGAAATTAAAAGCTTAGGATATAATTTCGCCTTTAAAGGTGGATTATCATTTAGTTTAGGAGATATTATTATACCGCCAGAAAAGCAGTCTATGATTGATAAAGCCAACGGCTTAGTTGATGGTATTATGGGTAACTATAATATGGGACTTATAACTAATAATGAACGTTATAACCAAGTTATTGATATCTGGACTTCTACAAATGCTGAATTGACAGAGTTGTCTATGAAACGTATTCGTGAAGACCAGCAAGGATTTAACTCGGTGTATATGATGCTTGATTCTGGAGCTCGTGGATCTAAAGAACAGATACGTCAGTTAACAGGAATGCGTGGATTAATGGCTAAACCTAAAAAATCTACTGCAGGAGGAGGATCTATTATTGAAAACCCAATCCTTTCGAACTTTAAAGAAGGACTTTCAATTTTAGAATACTTTATCTCTACTCACGGTGCACGTAAAGGTCTTGCCGATACAGCACTTAAAACGGCAGATGCTGGTTATTTAACACGTCGTCTAGTAGATGTTTCTCAAGACGTTATTGTAAATAGTGTTGATTGTGGTACATTAAGAGGTGTTGAAGTAAATCCTTTAAAGAAGAATGATGAAATAGTTGAGTCTTTACAAGATAGAATTGTAGGTAGAATTTCTTTAAATGATGTTTACAATCCTTTATCAGATGAATTATTTGTTGCTTCTGGAGAATTGATTGATGAAGATGTTGCTAAAGCAATTGAAAATTCACCAATTGATGCTGTGGAAGTTCGTTCTCCATTAACATGTGAAGCGAAAAAAGGTATTTGTTCTAAATGTTATGGACGTAATCTTGCTACCAATAAAATGGTGCAACGTGGTGAAGCTGTTGGAGTAGTTGCTGCACAATCAATTGGTGAACCTGGAACACAGTTAACATTACGTACGTTCCACGTAGGAGGTATTGCTGGGAACATTTCAGAAAAGAATAAATTAGAAGTTAAGTTTGATGGTATTGCTGAGATAGATGAACTTAAAACAGTTAAAGGTGAAGATAGCGATGGAAAAGCAATTAATATTGTTATTTCTCGTACATCTGAATTGAAACTTACAGATAAGAAAACAGGTATTGTTTTAAGTACGAATAACATTCCTTATGGATCTACTATTTATGTTAAAAATGGTGATGCACTTAAAAAAGGAGATGTTGTTTGTTCTTGGGATCCATATAATGGTGTAATTATTTCAGAATTTGCTGGAAAAGTTCGTTACGAAAATATTGAACAAGGTATTACTTACCAAGTTGAGATTGATGAGCAAACTGGTTTCCAAGAAAAAGTAATTTCTGAATCTAGAAATAAAAAGTTAATCCCAACGCTTCATATTGATGATTCTAAAGGAGAGACTATTCGTTCTTACAACTTACCGGTTGGTGCTCACTTAATGATTGACGATGGAGATAAAATTAAAGTTGGTAAAATTTTAGTTAAAATACCTCGTAAATCAGCAAAATCTGGTGATATTACAGGTGGTTTACCACGTGTTACTGAATTATTCGAAGCACGTAATCCTTCTAATCCAGCTGTAGTTAGTGCTATTGATGGTGTAGTTTCTTTTGGAAAAATAAAGAGAGGTAATCGTGAGATTATTGTAGAATCTAAATTAGGTGATGTCAAGAAATACTTAGTAAAATTATCGAATCAGATTCTTGTACAAGAAAATGATTTTGTTAAAGCTGGTATGCCATTATCAGATGGTTCTATAACACCAAACGATATCTTAAATATTAAAGGCCCTTCAGCTGTACAACAATATTTAGTGAATGAAGTTCAAGAGGTATATCGTTTACAAGGTGTAAAAATTAACGATAAGCATTTCGAAGTTGTTGTAAGACAAATGATGCGTAAAGTTAGAATCATAGATTCTGGAGATACAACATTCTTAGAAGATCAATTAGTTCATAAATCTGATTTCATTGAAGAAAATGATGAAGTATTTGGAATGAAAGTAATTGAAGATGCAGGAGAATCTGAAACTTTTAAACCAGGACAAATTGTTACACCTCGTGAATTAAGAGACGAAAATTCTATATTACGTAGAGAGGATAAGAAACTAGTTGAAGCAAGAGAAGCTCAGCCAGCAACAGCAACTCCTATTCTACAAGGTATTACAAGAGCATCGTTACAAACTAAATCGTTTATTTCGGCAGCATCATTCCAAGAAACTACTAAGGTTCTTAACGAAGCAGCTGTAAATGGTAAAGTGGATACTCTTGAAGGACTTAAAGAAAATGTTATTGTAGGTCATAGGATTCCAGCTGGTACTGGTTTGAGAACATACGAAAACATTATTGTTGGTTCTAAAGAAGAATTCGATGAAATGATGCAAGCAAAGCAAGAAGTTAATTATAACTAATGCAGCGAGTGTTTATTCAATATTAAATAATTAAAAGAATCCTGCTATTGCAGGATTCTTTGTTTAAAATGTGCATATTATGTCAGACGAAAAAAACAAAAAAAAGCCAGGACAAATCAATATTGAACTAGATGAAAAAATAGCTGAAGGAACGTATTCTAACTTAGCTATTATTAATCATTCGGTTTCTGAATTTGTTGTCGATTTTGTAAGTATCATGCCAGGAACACCTAAAAGTAAGGTGAAATCTAGAATTATATTAACACCACAACATGCTAAGAGATTACTTAAAGCTTTAGGCGATAACGTAAATAAATTTGAAAGTGTTCATGGTGAAATTAAAGATTACGAGCAACCTCCAATCCCACTTAATTTCGGACCAACTGGGCAGGCTTAAATAAAATCATTAATTCAACCAATTGAAAAATAGTTTTAAGAGGTGCTCGAAATATTTAATTACGAGCAACCTCCAATCCCACTTAATTTCGGACCAACTGGACAAGGTTAAAAAGATATATTAAAAAATCCCATTGAATTTGTATCAATGGGATTTTATTCTTTGTGCTATTTTTGATTATTGAACTATAATTTTAAATACTTGTTGCTTAGATCCTTTTTCAATCTTTAGAAAATACAAGCCAGTATTTAGATAAGAAATATTTAAATTTTTCCCATAAAAGGATTGAAATTTATTTAATAATTTTCCTGTTACATCATAAATCGTAATGTTTGTGCTCTCCAAGGGTTGATGAAAATGAACGGTATTATTATAAATTGGGTTGTTTATGGAAATTTCCTCTATATGAGTGACATTAGTGATAGATAAATTTATATTACATTGTTCAGAATTGTTATTTATATCTTCAATTATTGATCCAGGAGTTACATCTCTACCAATAAACGCAGTGTAATCTTTCGGGTATTTTTCCCCTCTAAACATACTATTGTCACCAACAATTTCTGAATCTGTTGCATATTGATTGTATATTTCAGAACCAGCAGGATTTCTATACATCCAAGCTACATTGTTATCTAAATCTAATTCTGTTAGTCTTCCTTTAGACGTTTCACAAAATATCATATTACCATTAGGTAAGGATTGAACACCAGATTTTTTAAGTTCAAGAACTGTTTCACCTAAAATATTTCCACTCCAAGACCAAAAATAATCTGAAGGTAAATATGTATTATTCACTAATTGATAATTGTTATTTGTATCTAATTCTGGTGTAATTAAATGAATAGAACTATGAGTTTGAGTACCATCTTGATCGTTATTAAAGATAGAAATCTTCCCTTCATTTAAATAACCATTTGTAACCCATTTGGCATCATGTTGTTCATACAATTTTCTATCAGAAGGTAATCCTTGTCTATATACTTCTGGATTTCCCCAACGCCAAAGAAAATCACCACCATTCCCAGAATTCCCTCCTGTTTGTCCTGAAGCCTCTGCAGTAGTTGTACTATGATCAATAATGTATATTTCACCCAAACTTTTGGCAGACATGATTATATGGTCTAAATCTGCATTGTATGCTACACTATTCATATGTATCCAATCAGAATGTATCATATTATAATCTTCATAATTAAAATCTAATAACTCTGGATGTGCAGCAACGTCTCCATAATTTGCAGCATTAGAGTCAAAATCTTGGATGATATGATCTAGAAAACGCCATTCCCAAACTATATTTATTTGATCTATACCAACCGGTTGGAATTCAATTATTTTTTCAGACCTAAAATCTCCATCAACTAAATCAGGGTTTTTACCTAAATTTATTTGCTCTGCTTCTGAAACAACCTCTTTAATTAAGCATAATATATTTCCATTAGGTAAAGGTTCTATATCGTGATGTTGTTTTAAATTAATTGTGCTTAGATTGAATTGCCAAACTAAATTATCATCCCAATCTCTAATTTCTAAGTTTTGTTTTCCAGCTCTTAAAAGATTGCCATTTTCTAGAAGATAGCATGTTAATGCTGGATTATCTGAAAATGTCCAAGTATTAATAACATTTCCACAATTATTTATGAGATATACAGACGTATCTTTTTCTGGTGTAAACAAAGTGTAACCATCAAAAGCTGATGTTTCATTTTGTAATAGTCCAAGGGTTTCTTGACCAAAAAAAATAGTTGATAAAAAGAAATAAAAAAAGAATAGTAAATAATTTAATTTCATGTTTAAAGTTTGAAAGTGAAAATTACAACTTTAAACATGAAATTAAATTAGAAGTTAAAAAAATTAGCAAGCCTCTTTTTTATTTAAACAATATTGTAAAGCACCAGAAGGACATTTCTTTACTTGTTTAATAATTTTATTTGTAGAAGCGCCATCCAGGTCAATCCAAGGAATAACAGAATCTCTAAAAACATTTGAAAGTTCTTTTGCACAACGCTCTGCGTGTACGCAAATACGAGGTTTATAGGTTACAGTAATATCTCTATTACTGAAAACATTTGGGGTATTTGTTTCCATAAGTAGATCATTATTTGGGGTTATAATCTAAAATAAATGTAATTAAACTGGATTTTAGCACAATCAAAAATCCGACTAAATGTATCAAAAATTCGATTAAAAACAATCTTAATTCTATTTATTCGATGAACTACATCCTTTTTATTTAAATTCTGAAGTAAAATGAAATTTGATACTCGGATATTTCTGTTGAGTCATCTGCATAGAAAATGGAGAATCAGCTAAAAATACCAATTGATTTTGTTTGTCTTTTGCTAAGAAACGTTGCTTTACTCTTAGAAACTCTTTATACTCTTCATTTTTTTTATCACTAGCTTCAATCCAGCAAGCTTTATGTACATTCAAGTTTTCGTAAGTGCATTTTGCTCCATATTCATGTTCTAATCGGTATTGGATAACTTCATATTGCAGAGCTCCAACTGTACCAATAACTTTTCTTCCATTAAGTTCTAAAGTAAATAATTGTGCAACACCTTCGTCCATTAATTGGTCGATGCCTTTAAAGAGTTGTTTTGATTTTAAAGGGTCTGCATTATTAATATATCTAAAATGTTCAGGTGAGAAACTAGGAACACCTTTGTAATTCAATACTTCTCCTTCTGTTAAAGTATCACCTATTTTAAATGTTCCAGTATCTTGCAGCCCAACAATATCTCCAGGATACGATATATCTACAATTTCCTTTCTCTCGGCAAAAAAGGCATTAGGACTAGAAAATTTTAGTTTCTTATTATGCCTAACGTGCAAGTAAGGTTTGTTTCTCTCAAAAGTTCCTGAAACAATTTTAATAAATGCTAAACGGTTTCTATGATTGGGATCCATATTTGCATGAATCTTAAACACAAACCCTGTAAATTTTTGCTCCTCAGGCTTTACTAATCTTTCTTCACTTTGTTTTGGCCTTGGTTTTGGTGCTATTTCTACAAAGCAATCTAGTAGTTCACGAACTCCAAAATTGTTTAAAGCTGATCCAAAGAACACGGGTTGTTGCTTTCCATTTAAATATTCATCCTTTTCAAATGTTGGATATATACCTTCAACAAGTTCTATTTCTTCACGAAGTGTATTGGCAGCTTTTTCGCCAACAAGTTTATCTAATTCTGGTGATTGTAAATCTGAAATCTTAATAGTCTCTTCAATGTTTTTTCTACTGTCACCACTAAATAAATTTACATTTTTTTCCCAAATGTTATAGATTCCTTTAAAATCGTAGCCCATACCAATTGGAAAGCTTAGTGGTACGACACTAAGACCTAGTTTTTGTTCAATTTCATCCAATAAATCAAAAGCATCTTTACCCTCTCTATCCATTTTATTGATAAAAACGATCATAGGAATATTACGCATTCTACAAACTTCAACCAGTTTTTCAGTCTGCTCCTCAACACCTTTTGCAACATCAATAACAACAATCACGCTATCAACAGCAGTAAGTGTTCTAAACGTATCTTCAGCAAAATCTTTGTGACCAGGAGTATCAAGAATATTAATTTTTATACCATCATATTCGAACGCTAAAACAGAAGTAGCAACAGAAATTCCACGCTGACGTTCAATTTCCATAAAGTCACTAGTAGCACCTTTTTTTATTTTGTTACTTTTTACAGCTCCAGCTTCTTGAATAGCACCACCAAAAAGTAATAATTTTTCGGTTAAAGTTGTTTTTCCAGCATCTGGATGCGAAATAATACCAAAGGTTCTTCGTCTGTTTATTTCCTTTATAAAGCTCATAATAATCTTGCAAATGGGTTGCAAAGATACTATTATTAAACACAATTTAAATGATTGTTTTAACTGCTTTTCAATTTTATGAAAAGTTTGACGCATTTTTAATATTTTGATTGTTATTTTTACATTATGATTGAAGAGCAAGTAATTTTAGTAAATGAAAACGATGAGCAAATTGGACTCATGCCAAAACTTGAGGCGCATGAAAAGGCCTTATTACATCGTGCTTTTTCGATTTTTGTATTTAATGATAAAAATGAATTGATGCTTCAGCAACGTGCTGCACATAAATATCATTCCCCAAAATTATGGACAAATACCTGTTGTAGCCATCAAAGAGATGGTGAAACAAATATTCAGGCAGGTATACGTCGTTTACAGGAAGAAATGGGGTTTGTAACTCCTTTAGAAGAATCTATTTCATTTATTTATAAAGCACCTTTTGACAATGGTTTAACTGAACATGAATATGACCATATTTTAATTGGTAAGTATAATAATGATCCAAATATTAATCCAGACGAAGTTTCAAATTGGAAATGGATGTCGTTAGATAATGTACAAACAGACATTAAAACACAACCTGAAAATTACACCGAATGGTTTAAAATTATTTTCGATAAATTCTACGAACATATAAATATTACTGAAGCATGATGGTAACCGTTAGTAGAAAAGCACATTTTAATGCTGCACATAGATTATACAGAATAGATTGGAGCAACGAGAAGAACCATACTGTTTTTGGAAAATGCAGTAACCCAAATTATCATGGTCATAATTATGAACTTGTTGTTAGCGTGACTGGTAAAATTGATAAAGAAACAGGTTATGTTATAGATATGAAAGTATTAAAAGACCTTATAAAAGAAGAAGTTGAAGATGCCTTCGACCATAAAAATTTAAATTTAGATGTAGAAGAGTTTAAAAACTTAAATCCAACTGCTGAAAATATTGTTGTTGTTATTTATAATAAATTAAGGTCGCGAATAAAATCAAATTTAAAGTTGAAAGTAACACTCTACGAAACACCTCGTAATTTTGTAAGCTATTCAGGAGAGTAAAAGAATGAATAATCCATTGTATCCATTAAAGTTTCATCCCATTTTAAAAGAGAAAATTTGGGGAGGGCAAAAACTAAAAGCACTACTTAATAAAGAAAGTTACCTGCCAAATATTGGAGAAAGCTGGGAGATTAGTGATGTTGAAGGCGATACGTCTATAGTTTCAAATAGAAATTTAGAAAATCAATCTTTAAAGCAACTTTTAGATACATATAAAGCAGATTTAATAGGCGAGAAAAACTATAAACGGTTTGGAAATACATTCCCTTTATTAATTAAGTTTATCGACGCAAAGGAAGACTTATCTATACAACTTCACCCAAACGATGAAATAGCTTCAAAACGTCATAATTCTTTTGGAAAAACAGAGATGTGGTATGTGATGCAAGCTGATTTAGATTCAAATTTAATAGTTGGATTTAATCAAGAGATGACTCCAGAAAAATATTTAGAACATCTTAAAGAAAAAACGTTAACTCAGATTCTAAATTTTGACAAGGTAAAAACTGGTGATACATATTTCATTGAAGTTGGAAGAGTTCATGCCATTGGAGCAGGAGTCCTTTTGGCAGAAATCCAGCAAACAAGTGATATAACTTATCGTGTGTACGATTGGGATCGTGTAGATGAAAAAGGAAACTCTCGAGAGTTACATAACGATTTAGCTTTGGATGCTTTTAATTTTAACATGCCCGAAAATTTTAGAGTAGCTTATAATAAGAAAGAGAACCAACATAACAACATGATAAGTTGTCCTTATTTTACTACCAACTACTTAAAAGTTAATAACACATTAAAAGTTAAAAATACTTTTGATTCTTTTATTATATATATGTGTGTTGAAGGTGAAGCACATATTCAAGTAACAAACTATAAAGAGACTATTAAAGCTGGAGAAACCATCTTGATTCCAGCTAATATAAAAGCATTTGAAATTACTTCTAAAAATGCAACACTATTAGAAGTTTATGTTTAATTTTGCATCTAAATAAATTATTAAAAAATGGCAAATAAAAGAGATTTAAAGAAAGACATCAATTATGTTTTAGGAGACATAATTGAAGCAGTATATGTTTGGGAATATTCAAACACAGATAAAGATACTAAAAAAAGTGAAGCAGTTATAGATGAAGCTATATCTACTTTTGATGAGTTAATTACTAAAGTTAACGATAGAAAAGTAGAAGATAAAAAAGCACATTTTAAAGCTATTAATAAAGAATTAGAAGACAAAGGAAGAGCTTTAATTGAAAAAATTAATAAGCTAGGTTAAAATTAGAATAAGTTTGCAAATATTATTTTAAAAAATATATTTGCAATCTGTTTTTTGCCGATGTAGCTCAGCTGGCTAGAGCAGCTGATTTGTAATCAGCAGGTCGTGGGTTCGAGTCCCTCCATCGGCTCTAAAAAAAAAGCCTCTCAAAATTTTTGAGAGGCTTTTTTAGTTATTCAGACTTTCTAATTTTCAGATAACCTTCTAATGATTTGCCATATTTTGAATCTCTAACTTTAGGTGTTAAGGATTGATTGATTGTATCTAACCACTTTGTTTGAGCATCATATATCTCAGTAAGTGCTAAATATGGAGCAACTTCACTATCATTATTGGTAATAGCAAAATTGACAGTATATAAATATCTGCTTTTTAATAAATTGTTTAAAGCTTTCTTGTTCGTGTCAATCCTTAAAGAGTCTTTCGCAATTTTAGCATCAAAACTTTCTTTGATTAAGTCTAAATTTTTATCTTCATATCTAGCTGTAACCTTTAAAAATTCTTCGTAAAGTTTTTGTTGTTTAGAGCCATTAATTTTGGCATTAGGAACAAATTCTTTTAAAGTAGTAGTAATTTCTGTAATACCTTTATCTGCAAAAAATACAATTCTAGTATTCGTTTCATTACTATTGTTTTTATCTAAACGAAGATAGAAAGCTTCAGGAGATTCTAGATTGGTCTTTAATTCAAATTCCGAAGAGCCATTAAGAAATACAGAATCAACAATTATTATTGAAGAATCTTGTTCCTTTTCAAGATACACAGTTCCTTTTTTTAATCCTTTTACTTGACCTTTTACAATCAGGTCTGGATTTGAATCTTTTCCACAAGAAATTAAAGCAATTAGAACAACTAGTAAGCTTAACTTTTTCATATAAATATTTATAATTTTGCAGCGCAAATATCACATAAATATTAAATATATGCTAACCTCCAGCTGCTAATTTCATTAAAATGGTACAGCCAATTGCAGCAATGGTTCCTATAGCATATCCAAAAACAGCTAAAAGCACACCAACAGTTGCTAAAGATGGATGAAAAGCAGAAGCTACAATAGGAGCAGAGGCAGCTCCACCAACGTTTGCCTGAGATCCAACAGCTAAGAAGAAATAAGGTGCTTTAATAATTTTTGCTATAATAATTAAAAGAATGGCATGAATACTCATCCAAATTAAACCAACAGCAATCAATCCAGGATTATCGAAAATAGACATCAAATCTATTTTCATTCCTATTGATGCTACAAGAATATAAATAAAGACGCTACCAAATTTACTGGCTCCAGCACCTTCATAATTTTTAGCTTTTGTAAATGATAAGAATATAGCTATAAGAGTTGCAATACTTATCATCCAGAAGAATTGAGAATCTAAAAAGGTAAAGGTGTTTCTTAACGTTTTAGATTCAATATTACTAACAACACTTTCAAAATATGGTGCTAAAATATTTGCACCAATATGAGATAAACTAACTGTCCCAAAAGCAATGGCAACAATAATCATAATATCTGTTAAAGAAGGATTTCTATTGACACTTTTAGCAAAAGAAATGACTTTCTCTTTTAAAGATTCAATGGCAGAGTTATCTGCTCCAAGCCATTTATCTATAGCTTTAGATCTACCAATTCCAATTAATATAATTGCCATCCAAATATTGGCAACCACAATATCTACAAATACCATTTTACCGTATTCAGATTGATTATATTCAAAAATCTCAAGCATAGCAGTTTGGTTTGCACCACCACCAATCCAACTTCCTGCTAATGTAGAGAGTCCTCTCCATACAGCATCAGGACCAACACCACCAACAACATCTGGCGATACCATAGAAATTAATAGAATGGCAATTGGACCTCCAATAATAATTCCAACTGTTCCTGTTAAGAACATTACTAAAGCTTTCCAACCTAAATTATATACAGCTTTTAAGTCGATACTTAAAGTCATGAGTACTAAAGCTGCTGGTAACAAATATCGACTAGAAACATAATACAAACTAGTACTGTGCTCTACAACTTCACCAGAATCTGATGTGGTTTGCCATTCTGGAGCAATAATTCCTAAAGTAGTTAATAGAGCAGGAAGCATATAAGCCATAAACAATCCAGGGACTATTTTATAAAATTTAGGCCAGAAACCTGTTTTTATTGATTCTGTGTAAAAAATAAAACCTAACGTTAGCATTAGGAGTCCAAAAACAATTGTATCGTTTGTAAAAATTGGTGCTTGTTGCATGTTTTATAATTTGATGTTGCAAAATACCAAAATAAAAGGGTATAAAAAAAGTGACTTTTTTAAAGTCACTTTTTTTCTGTTTTTTTCGGGTCTCTGTTGTGCTCTTTTAGATATTGCATAAGCATCCATTCAATCTGTCCATTGGTGCTCCTGAACTCATCAGAAGCCCATTTTTCAACAGCTTTGAGCATTTCTTCATTTATTCTTAATGCAAAGGCTTTCTTTTTCGACATATTATTTTTTTATAAAAGCTTCAAGAATATGTATTAACTCATCAGATAATGGATAATCTGGTGAATAATATGATTTTATATTGTCTTCATCCTTTTCAATGGTTTTTAAAGTATGACTCATACTTTCTATAATCACTAATTCAGAATCTGGTTTAGCTTCATGTAATTTATTAGCTTCTTCAACTTTTACCTGAAGGTCTTTAGTTCCATTAATAATAAGTACTGGAATCTCTAATTTATTTATCTCTACTGAAGGGTTATATGCCATCCAAGTAATAAAAAATGGTTGATTTTGCTTACTAAATAAATGTGCTAAAGCAGGATTTACATTTTCTATGGTTCCAGTTTCTTTAAGTTCATCTATTTGTTCTTTAGCCATGGCTGACATGTCTTCACTAACTTGTTTGTAGCTATTAATGATGAAATCTCCCATGTCTTCACTAATTCCAGCTAGAGAAACATATTTATCGACATCTTCTTGCGAGGCTAACATGGCAACCAAAGATCCTTGACTATGACCAATTAACGTAATGCTAGAAAATCGATTGTCATTTTTAAATTTTGTTATAGCTAAATTGGCATCATCAACAAAACGATAAAAATCCAAATCATCCATCATGAATTTTACGTTTTCTTCTGTTGAATTACGTTTGTCGTATCTATAAAAGGCAATTCCTCTTACATTTAAACTATCAGACAATTGCTTAATATAATTGGCTTTTATGTTAACTCCAGCTTGATTACCATTTCTATCAACATTTCCTGAGCCATGTATAAAAATGACTAAAGGCTGACTTTTTAATTCTTCATTATAAGACAAAGTACCAGGAAGCTTGATGCTATCATTCATTATTAAAATGTCTTCTGAAATGATGTTTTCTTGTGAAAGCATCAATACGTTGAATAATAGCGCTAGGCATATTGTAATTTGCTTCATTTTATCTGTTTTTATCTCGCTCTAAAACTATTCTAGCTGAATTTTCTGCAATATGAATAACACTCCAACCAGATACAGCATGTTGATTAAGAGTGTCTTCTAAACGTTCGTTGTTTTTGCTTAACCCCATTTTCCAATTAATGACTTTGTATTCTTTCATTTATTGATTGTTTTTTAGTGATTTAAAGTTCCTGCATTTACAATAGGTGAAGCATCTTTATCTCCACATAAAATGACCATCAGGTTACTAACCATTGCAGCTTTTCGTTCATCGTCTAAATCTACAATATTCTTCTTTCCTAATTCATCTAGTGCCATTTCTACCATACTAACAGCTCCTTCAACAATTTTATGTCTTGCTGCAACAATGGCAGTTGCTTGTTGTCGTTTTAACATGGCATTTGCAATTTCTTGAGCATAAGCTAAATATCCTATTCTAGCTTCAAGCACTTCAATTCCCGCAATAGATAAGCGTTCTTCAATTTCTTTTTCTAAAGCTTCACTTACTTCGTTGACACTTGAACGAAGTGTAATGTCTTCGGTTAAGCCTTCGTCAGCAAAATTATCATAAGGATACATACTAGCTAATTTTCTAACTGCTGCATCTGTTTGTACACGTACAAAATTTTCAAAATTATCTACATCAAAAGCTGCTTTGTAAGTGTTTTGAACTCTCCATACAAGTATGGTACTTATCATTACAGGATTACCAAGTTTATCGTTCACTTTCAGGCGTTCGCTATCAAAATTACTTGCACGAAGTGATATTTTCTTCTTGGTATAAAAAGGATTTACCCAATAAAAGCCATTCTTCTTTACTGATCCAACATATTTTCCGAATAATAATAGAACTCTAGAATTATTAGGTTGAACCATTATAAAACCAATGGCAATAAAAATTGCAACTGGAATAAATAAAAGGTATTCAGGATTTTTTGTAATTATTGCTAATGCTATTGTTCCAAAAAATAAAATAATAAATACTAAGAGCATTAAATAACCGTTAGCTGGGACAATATTTTTTTCTTCTTTCATGTGTATAAAATTTAATTGTTTAATTCAATATGATATTAAAATGATATCATAAAGATATGTATAAATTTATAAACTACAAAATTAAGTTTGGCACGATGATTGAATTATAGATAATACAAAGATTTACTACACAAAACTTTTTAAAGAGTGTGGTTACTTTTAAAAAAGGTAGTAATACATATTTTTGGTTGGTTAGTTAGGAAAAGCGTCTGTTTACAGACGCTTTTCTTTTTTTAATAAATTGAATGAAGTCTATTTTAAGAATTCTAAAATAGCTGGAATAATTTCTGGAATTAATTTTCTAAAAGATTCGTTATAAGATTTTGAGTTTTCAAGATCATCACCAAGAATAGGAAATAGAACATGGTTCATGTTTTCAATAATCAATAATTGTCCGTTTTGTGAAGCATCTTTTAAGAGTTGAGCTTCTTCAATAGGAACCTGTAAATCTTTAGTTCCGTTTATAATTAAAGTGGGAATTTGTAATTCTGAAATGCTTTCTTCTGGATTATATTGAATCCAACTACTCATAAAAGTTTGATTTTCTAAACTAAAGATAGATTCTAGAGCAGGAGGATAGTTAGGTGTGGTTTTACCTTCTTTTAAAATATTAAATGTAGCAATAGCCTCTTCGGTTAAGCCAGGAACAGTTTGTTCTATCTGTTCTAAAATAACCTGATCTATAGATTTTCCTGAGCCAGCAATGGAAACAAAACCAGAAACAAATTCTTTAGATGCCAGCATACCAACTAAACTTCCTTGACCATGACCTATTATATAGATGTCTTTAAAAAGGTTCTTTTCATAAAAGTAATTAACAATAGAATCAGCATCTGCAATAAAATTGTTAAAATTAATGTTCTTATCTACTCGTCCTTTTCTAATTTGTTTTACTATGCGTTTATCGTATCTATATGTAGCAATACCTTTATTTGATAACCCTTCGGCTAATTTTCTTAAGATATTATTTTTCTGAAAATTCTGATTACCATTTCTATCTGTAGGACCAGAATCACCAATAATAATTACCAAAGGAGGATTTTGATTATTTGTTGGAGTTAATAATGTACCATCAATAAATTGATTGATTGAAATATCTTCTGCTATATATACATTTTCTTGTGAAGAAATTCTAGATATACTAAATATTAATAAAACAAATAGAACTTTTAGTTTCATGGTTTTTAATTTTCAAGCTAAAAAAAACAAGAATTGAATTCTCATATAACGTAAAATTACTCTAAAATTATCTTTTAATAGGATTTATTTTACAAGATTTTCAGTCAACAAAAGAGTGCATTTCGTCGATAATAAGTAATATTTCAACGCCAAATGTTAAAAAAACATGTATTTCATCGAATTTAATTGCTTTTAAGCGTTAGAATTCAAATATAATTTTACATTTGAAGTGTACTAAAATATTACTTTTTAGTTCAATGGATTAATTAATTAATATTTGCATTATGTTGTTGATCATAGAGACCCTAAATCTAACTACATAATAAAGATGCAAGTAAAACTAAACCGAGGTTGAGGGACCTCGGTTTTTTTTATGCAATAAACCGAAAGGTTAGATTAATCCGTTTTCCAACTTCTTTTTTTGTTTTTGGAATTTGATGTAACCAATAATGTTGCATTTCACCTTGCATTATTAATAAACTACCATGTTTTAATTCTAGCTTGTGACTTTCTTTAGGATTCATTCTATGCCTAAATTTAAATATTCTGCTTGCTCCAAAACTAATAGAAGTAATACTTGGGTTTATGCCTAATTCTTTTTCGTTGTCTGCATGCCAACCATTACTATCGTTTCCATCTCTATATAAATTTATAAGAACAGAATTAAATTTGTGTTTTGAAACTGATTCAACTTTGTTTTTTATATTTAATAGCAGCTCATTAAAAATATGAGACTTCATGGTTATACCTGAGTAAGTGTATGGTTTGTTATTATCATTGTATAAAGCCGTTAATCTTGGCTGTTTATGTGTTTTGCCAAACAATGTAATGTCGTCCTGTTGCCATAAAACTTGTTGCAATAAGTCATTAAAAAGCCTATTAGCTTCAGCTGTGGTATAAAAACTAGAAAAATAAACAAGATCAGCTTGTGGCAGATTAAAAATAGTTTTTTCAGTAGAAAACAAATTCATCATTTAATTTTTTTCTAAATTAGCATAACTCTATGAAAATAAAAATTGCCATATTAGTGTCGCTCTTTTTAATTCTTGTTTCTTTTAAACTAGATAAAAACGACTTACCTGAAGGTTTCGTTTATGCAAGGTCTATTATTCCAGATTTAGAAGTAGAATTACGTTATTATTCCACCAATAATTTTGTTGGAGATACGATTGATGCATATCATGCCAATAAATTAATTATTACCAAGCAAACAGCTGAAGCATTAAAACTAGTTCAAGAAGACTTATTACTACAGAATTTATGCTTAAAAGTTTATGATGGATACAGACCTCAAGAAGCTGTTAATCATTTTATGACATGGGCAAGAAATTTAAACGACACCTTAAATAAGCAAGCATTCTATCCAGATGTAAATAAAAGGCATTTGTTTCAAGAAGGCTATATTGCTTCAAAATCTGGGCATAGTAGAGGTAGTACCTTAGATTTAACCATTATTGATGCAGACACTCAAGAAGCTTTAGATATGGGAAGTCCTTACGATTTTTTTGGTGTAGCATCTTGGGTTGATTTTCAAAACATTTCTGAAAAACAAAAAGCTAATAGACAGCTTTTACAAGCTGTTATGTTAAAACATGGTTTTAGAAATTATCCAAAAGAATGGTGGCATTTTACATTGATAAATGAGCCTTTTCCAGATACTTATTTTAATTTTCCTGTAGAATAGATAGTATATAGACCAGTTATTCATTAAAAGGGAAATATATCAATTTATAACAATATAAACTTGTGCTTCTTCATATTAACTGTATTTTTACAGCCGTAAAATTACCATCATGACAGAGTTTATTAGAAGACGTGCAGTCAATGCAAAAAATGATATTTTATCAGGTTTAACAGTTGCTTTAGCATTAGTTCCAGAAGCAGTTGCCTTTGCTTTTGTTGCAGGTGTAGACCCACTTGTAGGACTATATGCAGCTTTTATGATTGGAATAATTACCTCTATTTTTGGTGGTCGTCCAGGTATGATTAGTGGTGCAACTGGAGCTCTGGCTGTTGTTATGGTTAGCTTGGTTGCCGAAGGAAATGCTATGGGAGCAGTAGGAGAGCAACTTGGATTGTATTACCTGTTTGCTACAGTTATACTTATGGGAATCATACAGATGTTAGCTGGTGTTTTTAAACTCGGAAAATTTGTAAGATTGATTCCTCATCCAGTAATGATGGGTTTTGTTAACGGTTTAGCCATTGTTATTTTCTTATCGCAATTAGGCATGTTTATGACTGTTGAGAATGGTCAAGAAATATGGTTGCAAGGAGCAAAACTTTGGACCATGATTGGTCTTGTGGCTTTAACTATGGGAATCATGTTTGGATTGCCAAAACTTACAAAAAAAATGCCTGAAGCATTGGTTGCTATTTTAGTAGTTTCTGCCATTGTAATTTTTGGAAACCTAGATGTTGCTACTGTTGGTAGTTTTATTCGTGAAGGTGGAGGAGAAGGTTTAAAAGGAGGCTTACCAATATTTCAAGCAGATATTTTTAATAAAGTGCCATTAAATTGGGCAACTTTGAAATTTATTGGTCCTTATGCATTAATTCTAGCAGCAATAGGATTAATTGAATCTTTAATGACACTTAATTTAATTGATGAACTAACCGAAACCAGAGGGAATTCTAATCGAGAATGTTTGGCTCAAGGTGGTGCAAATATCGTGACTGGACTTTTTGGAGGCATGGGAGGATGTGCCATGATTGGGCAATCTATCATCAATATTAAAGGTGGAGGAAGAACTAGGTTATCTGGTATTGTAGCAGCTCTCGCCTTATTAGGATTTATCCTGTTTGCTTCTGGACTTATTGAACAAGTCCCAATTGCAGCCTTAGTAGGTGTCATGTTTATGGTAGTTGTGGGAACCTTTGCCTGGTCTAGTTTTAGAATTATGAATAAGATTCCAAAAACAGATTTGTTTGTGCTTATTCTAGTATCTGGACTAACCGTTCTTTTCGATTTAGCCATAGCTGTTATTGCTGGAGTTATTGTAAGTGCTCTGGTGTTTTCTTGGGAAAATGCCAAACGTATTCGTGCTAGAAAACGTATTAAAGAAGATGGAACCAAAGTATATGAAATCTGGGGACCTTTATTTTTTGGTTCTATAAAAGCGTTTAATGATAAATTTGATGTGAAAAATGATCCTGATAAAGTTGAAATAGATTTTGTTGAATCTCGTATAAGTGATCACTCTGCTTTGGAAGCCATTTCTAATTTAGTTGAAAAATATAAATCTGAAGGTAAAGACGTTAAATTGAAGCACTTAAGTGAAGACTGCAAAGCATTGCTTTATAAGTCAAATCCAAAATTTAGAGGTATTATAGTTGAAGCAATAGACGATCCTAGATATCATTTAGCAGCTAATCCTGAAGAATTCCCAAAGCCACTTTCGGAGTATAAGTTATAAAATGCGATAGCTCTTAAAAAATTATTTCACTCTCACACTTTTAGGAACCAGTTTCGTGTAGTCTCCATTATTTCTAATCACATCACGTACAATAGAAGATGAAATATAAGAGGTATTAGCAGCAGTTAAAAGAAAAACAGTTTCTATTGGAGCTAAATCGCGATTGGTGTGTGCTATGGCTTTTTCGAATTCAAAATCGGCTGGATTACGTAAACCTCTTAATATAAACTTTACGTTGTTTTTTAGACAGAAATCTACAGTTAAGCCTTTATAAGAAACAACTTTTACTTTAGGTTCGTTTTCAAAAGCATCTTTTATAAATTGCATACGTTCTTCTAAAGAGAACATATATTTTTTTTCTGAATTGATACCAATGGCTACTATAACTTCATCAAACAAATGTACACCACGCTTAATAATGTCGTAATGTCCTAAGGTTAGTGGATCAAAAGATCCTGGAAAGATGGCTCGTTTCATAGAATAAAATTACAATTTTTAATTTAAAGCTTCAACTATAGCATTTTCAAATAGCTCAACCAAACTAATTCCAGCTGCAGCAGCTTGTTGAGGTAAGATACTTGCTTCCGTTAATCCTGGAACCGTATTCATTTCAATTAAGTGAGGCTCACCATCTTTAAAAATATACTCACTTCTACTAAAACCTGTCATCTTTAAAATATTATAAACCTTTTTTGCTACTTTATTCACTTTGTCTTCCTGCTCTTTTGTAATTCTAGCAGGTGTTATTTCTTGAGACTCACCTAAATATTTAGCTTTATAATCGAAAAAATCATTATCGCTAACAATCTCAGTTATAGGTAAAACGGTTGTTTCACCTTTATACTTAATGACACCAACAGAAACTTCTGTGCCATCTAAAAAGGCTTCAATAATAATTTCGTCGTCTTCTTTAAAAGCAACATCAATAGCTTGCTGTAATTCTTCAGTTTTATAAACTTTGGTAATCCCAAAGCTACTTCCAGCTTTATTTGCTTTAACAAAACATGGTAAACCTACTTTGTTTACAATGGCATTTTCATCAATCTCATCTCCCAGATTTATGTAAAAACTTTCAGCTGTTTTAATACCATAAGGTTTTAGTACACTTAAACAATCTCGTTTATTAAACGTTAGTGCTGCTTGATACATGTTGCAACTTGTTTGTGGAATATTTAAGAGTTTAAAATAAGCTTGCATAAAACCATCTTCTCCTGGAGATCCATGAATGGCATTGAAAACACAGTCGAAAGTTATTTTAGAATTATCAATGCTTATAGAAAAATCATTTTTATCAACCGGAAATTCTTGGTCATTATCATTTACATAAACCCATTTATTTTTAAAAACATGAATTCTGTAAGCAGCATAATTTTCATTGTTAAGTGTTTGGTGAACAACGTTTCCACTTTTTAATGAGATTTCGAATTCGCTAGAGAAACCTCCCATAATTATGGCTATGTTTTTTTTCATATATATAAGAAACGATGGAAATAATCGTTAAGCTAAAATATCACATTAAAAGCAAAAGAAAAAACAGTTCTGTTTTTATATCTTTGCTTCACAAATAAATTTAAATGAGCCTTATAAACTTTCTTAAAAGTAAAACATTTTTAAAGCAAATTTTACTTGCTGTAGTTGCCTTATTGGTATTAATATTTATAATGCTTAAATGGCTAAAAGTTTCTACAAATCATGGTGAATTTGAAACTGTCCCAGAATTAAAAGGAAAATCGATTCAAGTAGCAAATATTGAACTTAAAGAAAACAATCTAGCGATGGAAATTTTAGATTCTTCCAATTACAATCCAGATTATCCAAAATATTCTGTGATTGAGCAAGATCCTATTGCTGGAGAAAAAGTAAAAGAAGACCGAAAAATATATTTAACTCTTAATCCTTCTGGCTTTAGAAAAGTATTAGTTCCAGATTTAAAGGAGCGTACGTTTAGGCAAGCCAAGCCAACTCTAGAGGCTTTAGGCTTTGAGGTAGGTGAATTAACCTATATAGATAATATTGCAAAAGATATGGTTTTAGATATGCGTTTTAACGGAAAAGCCATTAAATCTGGCGATATGCTTCCAAAGACTTCTAAAATTGATTTGGTTTTAGGAAATGGTACTAGAACAACTTCAGATTAAATATGGCAGACTTTACACCTGAGCAGGAGAGTGACGACGAATTATTTGAACACCATGCATTTACTGCAGATAAAGGTCAACAGCCTCTTAGAATAGATAAATATTTAATGAATTTTATTGAGAATGCCACTCGTAATAAAATTCAAGCAGCTGCAAAAAGTGGGAATATTTATGTGAATGATGTTCAAGTGAAATCGAATTATAAGGTAAAACCATTCGATAATATTCGTGTGCTTTTCGAACATCCTCCTTATGAAAACCTGCTAACACCAGAGAATATACCGTTGGATATTGTTTACGAAGACGACGACCTTTTAATAGTTAACAAAGAGCCAGGAATGGTTGTTCACCCTGGACATGGTAATTATTCTGGAACTTTAATAAATGCTTTGATTTATCATTTCGATAATCTGCCTAACAATTCCAGTAATCGTCCAGGTTTGGTACATAGAATCGATAAAGATACAAGTGGACTTTTAGTAGTAGCTAAAAACGAAGAAGCCATGACGCATCTCTCAAAACAGTTTTTCGATAAAACTAGTGAGCGTGAATATGTGGCTATAGTTTGGGGAAACATGGATGAAGATGAAGGGACTATTGAAGGCAATATTGGTCGTCATCCAAAAAACAGATTACAGAATACGGTCTTCTTTGGAGAAGATGAAGACAAAGGCAAGCCAGCAGTCACGCATTATAAAGTTATAGAACGTTTAGGGTATGTTACATTAGTGTCTTGCAAATTAGAAACAGGACGTACACACCAAATACGTGTGCACATGAAGCATATTGGACATACCTTGTTTAACGATGAACGTTATGGTGGCGAACGCATTTTAAAAGGAACAACCTTTACCAAATACAAGCAGTTTGTAGATAATTGTTTTAAAGTTTTACCAAGACAAGCACTACATGCAAAAACATTAGGCTTTAAGCATCCAAAAACTGGAAAATTCATGAGCTTTAATACTGAGATTCCAGAAGATATGCAACAATGTATTGAAAAGTGGAGACATTATGTGAAGCATCAGGAGATGTAAACTTGGTAATTGAATAAAGAAAATCCATGAAGTAAGCATAAAAACTTTATTTTATTAACTTCACCATAACAATTTCCATTCGTTATTTTAGTGATTTATCCGTAACTTTGAATCTATAAGTTAACTATAAAGAGATTCCTGCTTTCACAGGAAGTTTGCATATGAAGCTAGTTTTATCACCAGCAAAATCACTCGATTTTGAAAGTAAATTACCAACTACAAAAACATCTGAAGGACAGTTTTTATCTGAGTCCGAACGCATTAATAAATTACTAAAAAAGAAATCTGTCAACAGTTTATCGAAGTTGATGAGTATTTCTCAAGCATTAGGTCAAGTTAATTATGAGCGTAATCAAGATTGGCAATTACCTTTTACAAAAGATAATGCCAGGCCAGCAGTTTATGCTTTTAATGGTGATGTTTACAGAGGTTTAGATGTCTATACTTTAGATGCTAAAAAAATAGATACGTTACAAGATACAGTAAGAATTCTTTCAGGATTGTATGGTGTTTTAAAACCATTGGATTTAATGCAAGCCTATAGATTGGAAATGGGAACAAAACTTTCTGTTGGAAGAAATAAAAACCTATATGAATTCTGGAAGAAGAAAGTTACCAAAGCCTTAAACGAAGAATTGGAAGACAACGAACTCTTTTTAAATTTAGCTAGCAATGAGTATTTTAAGGCCATAGATACAAAAACATTGAAAGTGCCAGTTATCAATATCGATTTTAAAGAACTTAAAAATGGCGAGTATAAAACCATTGGTATTTTTGCAAAATTAGCAAGAGGCTTAATGGCTAGATATATTATAGATACTAATGCCAAAACCTTAGAAGATATTAAAGGGTTTAATTTAGAAAACTACAGATTTCATGAGCAACTCTCCAAAGAAAACAGTTTGGTCTTTACAAGATAACAAGCGTAACGAAGAACAAAGAAGTGCTTTTAAACCTACTGGTAAAAAACCAAAAAGCAAAACCTTAAAATATGTTTTGACTTCTGTTTTAGTCTTGTTGGTAATGAGTTTTTTGCTTATTCAAATTTATGAAGAAGATTTAGAAACCTGCATAACAGATACGTTCTGCATTAACTCAAATGAAGATATTCTGTTATATACCATGTATGTATTTGTAAATATAAGTATTGTTATTTTGTCGATAGTTGGAGCTTATTCAATTGGTAAGAGACTAGCTAATTATATTAAGATTTAGGAGTTGCTTTTTATTCACATTTAACAGATCTTCTAAACGTGGACGTTTTTTAATTCGTGGAGTCTGACACCAAAAGTACCACGATGTATTTTTCCTCTTTTAGTTTTTTTATCCACTTTTCCCATAGTTTTGTGTATTTTGTTGAATATATAAAACACAAAAAATAAGCTTACAAATCAAGAGATTCATGTTCAAACATCAGCATCCATACAAACCATTCATTCCAGAACATGCAACCAAATTAATAGTTGGCACTTTACCACCTCCAAGATTTAGTATTGGAGAATTAAAACCTGCAGATGTCAATTTTTGTTATGGAAGTAGTGATGGGCAACTATGGAAAATTCTAGATGCCTTGTTTCAGTTGAAATTAAAATATGAAACTACAGAAAAAGCCATCATTCAACGAAAACAATTTCTAATCAGTAGAAAAATTGGTATTTGCGATATTGTAGAATCTGCAGAACGTGAGAAAATTGATGCTTCAGACTTAGGCATGCAAAACATTGTGTTAAGAGATTTAGTTGGTTATTTAAAAAAACACCCAAAAGTGGATACCTTACTATTTACAGGAGGAAACAGTAAAAATGGTCCTGAATATTTTTTTAGAAGACATTTAAAAGATTATAATTTGAAACTTGAATTAGTGTCTAATGAAGTTCCAAGAATACATCAATTCGAATTATGTCATTTAGAATGTCATTCAGAGCGAAGCGAAGAATCTAAACAAGAAAACATATTTTCATCCCAAAACAAACGTATCATAAAAACCATTTCCTTAACTGCACCTTCAGGAGCAGCTAATAGAGCAGTAGGTAGCATGCCATTATACAAACAGCTAAAACAGAAAAACCCAAAGTTTAATACTCTAGATTTTAGAATGATGCAATATCGCGAGTTTTTTTAAAGGACTTTAATTAATTGCGTCGTAGTGTAATAAAGCTCAAAAAATTATTCCTCTTTATAAACATTAAAGGAAATTCCCATGCCATAATTACTTAATCCAGCAGATAATAAACTGGAATCGTCAATATTTCCTTTTTTAAATTGAGTCCATTGATTTTTATCTACAAACACACGTTTTATAAAGGTGTTATTTGCTGATATCTGATCCGTAAATGGGAGTAGAGGTCTAAAATTGGTTGGAATCTTTACGGTACCTTCTCTGCTTTTAATTTCTTTATATTTTTTATTTGGCAGTAGTTTCCCGGCTTTGTCTGTATAGCCTAAAACTTGAATAGATATAAATAATCCTGTTTTCGGCATAAATACATCATTTGAAGAAACATCTAAATGATATTCGTCCCCATCTTTTTCAGTGACTCTAAAAATAATATTTTCATAAATTAGAGGCTTTCCAGGAAAACCATTATTATTTTCATAAATATTCACCTTAAATAGAGTCGAAAACGGCTTCTTTTCTGCATTCGATTTATTTCTTTTTTTCCAATCTATGGACTCTAAAGCAATAGGTAGATGTACTTTGGTTAGTTTTTTTAATTTGTCGTCTGGATTGTTAAAAAGGACAGCGATTTCAGATTCTATAGTTGGTAACCAGCATTTATAATAATCATCATCTAAATATGGTTTAAGCTTCTCTTCTTTAAATTTTCTATCAATTTTAACTCTAATTACAACTTCGTCTAACTTATCTATATGTGGTTCTAACTCAATTTTCTCTGGTAAGTTTACAGTTGCTATACTTAAATCTTTAAATCCTAAAGCAGAGACAAAAATCGAATCTATATTTGGATACATTTTTTCGGTAAAAAGAAATTTGCCTTCATCGTCTGCAAAAACACCTTGTCCATTTCCAAAAGATATTGTAGCATAAGACACAGGATGTCTAGTCTCAGAATCAATAATTGTTGTCTGTGAAGAACCAGAAAAAGAAAAAAGTATTAAAAATAAATAGATTGATTGTTTAAACATAGTTTGAATGAATCAAAAATTTGTTGAACTCTAAAGATACTAAAACTAAAAGAGCAAATAAAAAATCCTACTAATTATAAAAATTAGTAGGATTGATTCTCGTGTTACAAATAATAAGTTACTCTTTGTCTAAATCTTTAGTCATTTTAAAACCTAAGAATAAACCTGCTCCTGCCATAAAGAAAATAACTGCAGGATAAACAGCTTCTTCATCTAAAGAAGTAAAGTCATCTAGTAAAGAAGCGATAAACACTCCTAGCCCAATTCCCATTAATAATAAAGCAAGATTTAGAATAAGTACTTTCCAGATTGGAGCTGTACTTTGCTTGCCTTTCATAAAAATACTTGCATCTGCACCTTTCTCTATAAGTGCTAAGCGTTCTTTATTCCTTGTTGAAAAGAATAAATAAAATACTCCAAAAATTGCTCCAAATATAATTGGAATGATAATTAATTCTGATCCCATAACTGTTTGTTTTTAATTGATTAATTTTAATGTGTTCATAGCTTATGACGATGCTTTTTATATTATGGTTACAACTTTTTCGAAATATTTTTATTTTTTATCTGTAACCACAGACACTTTATTGTCGTCTAAAACACTAATGACCATCGAAAAAGACCAATACTTAATCAATCAAGTACTTGAAGGGAATACAAATGCCTTTAGTGTTCTGGTTGACCAATATAAAGACTTGGTTTTTACTTTAGCTCTACGAATGCTTAAAAACAGGGAGGAAGCTGAAGAAGTTAGTCAAGATACATTTATAAAAGTCTTTAAGTCTTTAGAGAAATTTAAAGGCGATTCTAAATTTTCAACATGGATTTATAAGGTGACATATAATACCTGTTTAGATAGATTAAAGAAGAATAAAAGACAACAACAAATTGTGTCTATAGATGAGTTTACTGAAAAGCATGTAAAAACTATAGATAATGCTCTGGATAATATGGTTAAAGGAGAGCGTTTGAAAGCTATTCAAGATTGTATAAATTTGTTACCAAATGATGATGGCTTTTTATTAACTCTTTATTATTTTGAAGAGCAATCTTTAGCTGAAATTTCAAAGATTGTTGGTATATCAGCTAATCATGTAAAAGTGAAATTATATAGAAGCAGACAAAAGCTTGCTAGTATTTTAAAAGAAAGATTAGAACCAGAAATGATAGAACATTATGAAAGAGAAAGAAAATAAAAAAATGGATGTATTGATTGAAGATGTGATGAAGAAAACTGAGTTAGAATCACCTTCATTAAATTTCACATCAAATGTGATGCAGCAAATTCTAGCTGATTCTAAAAGTACTGCAACTGTTTATAAACCATTAATTACTAAAACCGGTTGGGTTGGTCTGTTTTTAAGTGTTTTGGCTTTAGTCCTTTATATAGTAGTTTCTGGAGATTCACAAAATAGCGAATGGTTTAATGCTATAGATTTTAGTGTACTCACTAAATTCAATCTAACTAATTTATTTTCAGGAATAAAATTATCAAACACAACGTTGTATGCCTTTATCTTATTTGGTGGAATGATTTGTGTACAAATTCCGTTACTTAAAAATTATTTCGATAAAAGGCTAAATATGTGAATCTGATTAAAAGTATTAGTATCCAAACACCAACTTAATACCAGCGTTTTTTCTTCTTTTTTGAAGCTTTACTTTTTCTGCCTTTTTTATGTTTACTTGTTGACTGATTAGATTTATGAATTTCAGCTTTTGCTTTAGGATCTAATGGATAAGGATGATTTTCCTCAACAGGAATGTGGACCTGTAATAATTGCTGAATGGTTTTTACATAAGTTTTTTCGTCTGCACCACAAAAAGAATAAGACATACCAGAATTTCCTGCACGACCAGTTCTACCAATTCTATGTACATAAGTTTCTGGTATGTTAGGTAAATCGAAATTAATTACAGCATCTAGTTCGTTGATATCTATTCCACGAGCAGCCACATCTGTTGCAATAAGAATATTTACTTGCCCACTTTTAAATTTCTTTAAAGCTGTTTGTCTATCAGTTTGCGATTTATCTCCATGAAGAGTTTCAACCTGATAGCCGTTTTTAATTAAAGTTTGTTCTAATTTATCGACACCAAATTTAGTACGTCTAAAAATTAAAATACTACCTTTAATTTCGTTTCGTAATAAATGCAAACACAACTCAATTTTGTTGCGTTTTGGAACATAGTATAAAACCTGACCAATATTGTTTGCAGTAGATAAAGTTGTTTGGATCTCAATTCGTTCAGGGTTATTTAAGATTGTATTGGCAAGTTGCTCAACTTTAAAAGGCATAGTTGCCGAAAATAATAGAATTTGTTTTTGTTTTGGACAAAGGTTTGCTATATACTTTACATCGTCAATAAAACCCATATCAAGCATTAAATCTGCTTCATCTAGAACTAAAACTTCAACGTCCTCTAGATTAATGACGTCTTGTTTTTGTAAATCGATTAATCTTCCAGGTGTTGCAACTAAAATATCTACACCTTTAGTCAATACATCAATTTGAGGTTCTATAGAAGTACCACCAAAAATAACAGTAGCTCTTAAATTGGTATGTCTGCCATAAGCTTTAAAATTATTACCAATTTGAAGTGCTAACTCTCGTGTAGGACTTACTATAAGTGCTTTTATTTTTTTACCACCTTTTGGCGCATCTTGATTTTCGAATAACAACTGCAAAATGGGTAAAGCAAAAGCAGCAGTTTTTCCGGTTCCAGTTTGTGCCGAAGTAATAACGTCTTTTTTAGCTAATACAAAAGGAATGGTTTTTTGTTGAACTAGAGTAGGAGTGGAATAGCCTTGCTCTTCAATGGCTTTTAAAAGCGGATTTATAAGTTTTAAGTCTTTAAATGACATGCTAATATATTTGCGACAAAGATAGTTGAATTTTCAAGGATATAATTTGAGAAAGATACATTTCATAATATTAGTAGTCCTTAATTTATAAATGCCACAGAAAAAAAATTTAAAAAAAGATAATTCTATATGGTGGCTTAAAAATTAATTATAAATTTGTCCCTTCAAAATGAGAAAAAATCGCATGCATAGCATTTGTAAGATGAATTGGAAATTTCCCAAAGGCTAGAGCGTACTATATATTTAAAATATTTTAAAAGCGTTCTACTAAAAAGTAAGAACGCTTTTTTTATGGTCAAAAAAATAAAAAAAAATGAACACATTTAAGTTGAAATCAATGCGAAATATTATTAAGAATATGCATAAACATATGTTTAAGAATATATCAACCTATCAAAGAGAATAAATTAGCCTATTTAATAATTTTAAATCCTTTGATTATCATGAAAATCAAAGGATTTTTTTTTACAACAAATCATGAAAAATAAAATAACACTCATATTAAAAAAAGACATTTTACTTAAAGAGTTAAAAAGCTATACTTGGGTTTTTGCAGGTTCTGTATTACTATCTATTGCTTATGTCATTTTCATAATACCTCACAATATTGTTCCTGGAGGAATTTTAGGTTTAAGTATTGTGGTAAATAAGTTAACAGGATTATCTATAGGGCTTTTAGCTTTAATGATTAATATTCCATTGTTATTATGGGGAACCAAAGTATTAGGTCTTAAAACTGGTATAAAAACAGCTTTTTCAATGATTTTGGTGTCGTTCTATATAGATGTGTTTTCGGCTTTCCTGAAAAACAAGGTTGTTGTTGAAGATGTATTGGTGTCATCTGTATTTGGTGGTGTTATTATTGGTTTAGCTGTTTCTATTGTTATGAATGCAGGAGCAACTACAGGTGGAAACGACATTTTAGTTAGGATTTTAGCAACAAAAATTAAATTGCCATACAATCAATTAATTCTAATTATTGATGGTATTGTTATTTTTCTAGGTATTTTGGTTTTTGAAGATTTTACTATGGCAGCTTATAGTATTATTGCCATTATAGCTATAAGTAAGACTATTGAGTATTACATAAAAAAGTCGTTGAAGAATATGACTATATTAGTTTTTTCATCAAAAAACTTATTAATTCAGGAATCTATTTTAGAGAATAAAAAACATACTGAAGGTGTATTGAAACTGATTTATTATGATGCTAACGGAAAACTAATTTTAATTACCAAAAACACTAAGAAATTAGAAAAGGTAAAAGAGTTTATCTATAAAATAGATCCAAATGCTACTATTTCTGTTTTAGAATCGAATAGTGTTTTTGGTAATTAAAAATTGTATTTTAATAATATCAAGAAGCTACCTATATTTTAGGTAGCTTTTTTATTTCCGATAAGTAAAACCTTACTTTCGGACAATGAAACTGTTCTTTAGCACATAATCAATTGATTTACTGGTTAATAAATCCGTATAGTTAAATATTTCTCAAAAGCTGATCCTTATCTTGAATGGGTTTAATTTATCCGTTTATTATCACTTGTGAAATATTTCATTTTACATTGCAACAATTACAAATTGTTTTGTTAATCATCATAATTCTAATTGTTTTTTTTAAAACACTTTTGATGAAATTTAGATTTATAACAAAAAATGGAGTGGTAATTAAGCTCTTAATTTACAATTGAATAAAAAAGCACTTTGATATTTACAAAGTGCTTTCTTTATATAAATAGTTGTTAAGTTTTATGCCATAGTTATTACTAAATCATCTTGCTTTACCATAGAACCTTGCTTTAAGGAAATAGATTTTATTTTCCCTGCTTTGAATGCTGTAACAGTTGTTTCCATTTTCATGGCTTCTATAATAAATAAACCATCATTTTCTTTAACTTCTTGTCCTTTTTTTACCAAGACTTTATACAATGAACCTTGAAGAGGTGCACCAATTTGATTTGGATCCTCTGGTTCTATTTTAATATTTTCCTCTTTAGTAATATTAAGTGATTTATCTAAAACATCTACAAATCTATTTTCACCATTCACTTTAAAGAACACAGTTCGCATGCCTTCATCATTTGGGATACTAACAGATAGTAAGCGAACAATAATGGTTTTCCCAGGTTCAAGTTCAATTAGAGTTTCTTCGCGAAGTTTCATACCATAAAAGAAATTTTGTGTTGGTATTAACGCAAGGTTGCCATAAAGTTTATAATTATTATGGGCATCTTCAAAAACCTTTGGATACAAGGTGTAAGATAGAAAATCTTCAATCTCAATAGCTCTTGTAAATCCTTTCTGAAATTTCTTTTTAAAATCAGCATACTCTTTGGTAAAGTCTATTGGCTCTAAGTGAGCATTTGGCCTGTCTTTATATGCTTTCTGATTTTTTAGAATAATTTTTTGAAGCTCTTTAGGAAAGCCACCAACAGGTTGCCCTAAATCGCCTTTAAAGAAATTGATAACCGATTCTGGAAAAGAAATTTCTTCACCACGTGTCATAACATCTTCTGGAGTTAAATTATTGGTTACCATAAAAATAGCCATGTCTCCAACAACTTTAGAACTAGGTGTTACTTTTATTAAATTACCAAACATAGTATTTACATTGGCATACATATTTTTTACTTCTTCAAAACGATCTCCAAGACCTAAAGCTGTTGCTTGAGGACGCAAATTTGAGTATTGCCCACCAGGAATTTCATGTTTAAATACTTCAGCAGTTCCAGCTTTTAATCCAGATTCGAATGGATAGTATAATTCACGCGTGTCTTCCCAGAAATTAGAAAACTCATTAAGTGTATCCAAATTAAATTCATGATGTCTATCATGAAATTTTATCATTTCTACAACAGCATTAAAATTTGGTTGCGATGTTAAACCAGATAGTCCACCTAAGGCCACATCTACAATATCCACACCAGCTTCAATAGCTTTTAAATAGGTGGCAGTTTGTAAAGATGAGGTGTCATGCGTATGTAAATGAATAGGAACTTTTACAGTGTCTTTTAAGGCAGATACCAATTCTGTTGCAGCATAAGGTTTTAATAAACCAGCCATATCTTTAATGGCAATGATATGCGCTCCAGCGTTTTCTAAATCTTTGGCTAATTGTGTATAGTACTTAAGGTTGTATTTTGTTTGCTTGGTATCAAGTATGTCTCCTGTATAGCTAATAGCTGCTTCGGCAATTCCACCAGTTAGATTGCGTACATACTTCATACTTGGCTCCATGGCTTTTACCCAGTTAAGCGAGTCGAAAATTCTAAAAATGTCTACACCATTTTCCCAAGATTTCTCTACAAATTTTTCAATTAAATTATCCGGATACGCTTTATAACCAACACCATTTGAACCACGAAGTAACATTTGAAACAGAATATTAGGAACAGCCTTTCGTAACTCTCGTAATCGCGTCCAAGGGCTTTCGTGTAGGAAACGTAAGCAAACATCAAAAGTGGCTCCTCCCCAAACTTCCATACTAAAGGTGTTTGGATGATTTTTCGCAAAACTTTCAGCAACTTTCAACATATCAAAAGATCGCATACGAGTTGCCAAGAGAGATTGATGAGCATCACGCATGGTCGTGTCTGTATAATGTATTTTTTTGTCGTTTTTTATTGACTCGCAAAACGCTTCTGGCCCTAATTCGGTTAACAAATTTTTAGTTCCTTTTGGGTATGGAGCAGATAAACTAAAACTTGGTACTTTAGCTTTACGGAATTCTTTATTTGGATAGGTAAATTTTACATCTGGATTCCCGTTTACTATAACTTCAGATAAATACTTTACGGCTTTAGATGTTCTATCCTGAGGTAACTTTATTACAAATAAGGATGGTGTGTTTTGTATAAAATTAACTGTAACCTTCCCATCTTTAAAGGTTTCATGCTGAATGACATTTTGTAAAAAATGAATATTAGTTTTTACACCTCTTATTCTAAATTCTTTAAGTGCACGTACCATTTTTCGTGTAGCTCCATCAAGAGTTCTTCCATGAGCTGAAACTTTTACAAGCATGGAGTCGAAAAAAGGACTTACTCGATAACCTTGATAAATACTTCCTGCATCTAAACGAATTCCCATTCCAGATGCACTTCTGTATGTTGTTACGTCTCCATAATCTGGTGTAAAATTGTTTTCTGGATCTTCAGTTGTTAATCTGCATTGAAGCGCAAAACCGTAAGTTGCTATAGAATCTTGCCTGTATATTTTTATTTGTTGATCGGACAATTTAAAACCAGCAGCAATAAAAATTTGTGTTTTAACCAAGTCAATACCAGTAACCATTTCTGTTACAGTATGTTCAACTTGAATTCTTGGGTTAACCTCTATAAAATAAATATTATCATCAGGATCAACTAAAAACTCAACCGTTCCAATATTGTTATAATTTACTTCTGAAGCTATAGCCACTGCATACTTATATAAATCTTGTTTTACAGATTCAGTCACGTTAAAAGAAGGTGCAATTTCAACTACTTTTTGATGCCTTCGTTGAACTGAGCAATCCCTTTCATGTAAATGACGAATATTTCCATGTCTATCTGCTACAATTTGAACTTCTATATGTTTCGGATTTTCAACATATTTTTCTAAAAACATGGTATCGTCACCAAAGGCATTTAAGGCTTCATTACTAGCGGAATCAAAATGCTGTTCTAAATCTTCAGCCGATCTAATAATTCTCATACCACGACCTCCACCACCTGAAGCTGCTTTAAGCATGATAGGATAACCTATAGTTTCAGCTTGGCTAATGGCAATTTTTAAAGAGGTGAGTTTCTTTTTGTTACTTTCAATAATTGGCACATTGCATTTTACAGCTATTTTTTTAGCCGTAATTTTATCGCCTAAAGCATCCATGATTTCTGGATCTGGACCAATAAAAATAATATTGTTTTCGACACATTTTCTAGCAAACTCCGAGTTTTCAGATAAAAACCCATAACCAGGATGAATGGCATTTACATCTTTAGATTTTGCTAAATCAATAATGGCTTCAATATCAAGATATGGTTTTAAGGGTTGATTATCTTCACCAATCTGGTAAGATTCATCTGCTTTATTTCTATGTTGAGAATATCTGTCCTCATAGGTGTAAATGGCAACAGTCGTAATATTTAATTCTGTACAAGCACGTAATACGCGAATAGCAATTTCTCCTCTGTTGGCAACAAGAACCTTGGTAATTTTCATCTTCTATTGGTTGTTTTATTTAATGATATATGGATTTTCGTTTTTGTAATTTCTTATAACAAAATCTAAAGCAGTGTTTAATATTTCACCCATATTTTCAGATTTTTTAAAATTGACATCTCCTGTCAATTCGAATAAACCAATTCTTAATTGCTTGATTTTAGCTTTAGAAGAAATGGTATCGTTTCTCATACATTGTACTAAATTGTATAGCCGTTTATGCTCACTAGTTGCACGTTTTGCCAATAGAGAACGTTCTTCAATTTCGTATTGCTCTATCGATTCTTTTGCTAAAACATCTAAACTCATTTTTACAAGTGGATTATTCTCTTTTAAAAACTGAGGTTTATATACTTTGGGGTTGCCTTCATAACTCTGTTGGTCGAAATCTATGGCACGAATACGATATTGTTTACGGTCGAAATCGTGAGTAATTACAATAACATAATTGTATGATCGCATATCAGCCAATAGCCTAACAAAGCAACGTTCGTTAAATTTAACAAACTCTTTAGCTAAGGCTCTTTTATCTTGCTCAGAAATTGTGTCTAAGTGTTCACTAATATAAGTGTCTCCTGGAATTCCAGAGATATGTTCTTCTATTAATGTGTCTTTATGAACTAAAAAATTAATGTGGTTAGGAGATAAGATATCTTCTAATTCCAAGCCATAAATTCGTGATGCATCTGCTTTTTTTACATAAAGAAAAATATAGTTATCGTTTAATATATTTCTTACTTTAACCCGAAAAGGTTTGGTATTCCCAAAGGTGCAAAAGTCGATACTATCAATATTCAAATAAGGTAAAATAGAATCACTACCATCGGAATGTAAAATGGAGTATACTTGTTTTAAGCTGTGCTCTATTTCGTGTCGTTCATGCTCTGAATAATAACAGCTAACCCAAAGGGTGTCTTTTCCTGCTTCATCAAAAACTTCAACAGCACCCTGAAAACGAAGTAAATCGTCATAAAAAACAGGGATCTTAATGTTTCTTCCTTGGTCTGTAAGATAGTTTGACAGCATTTCTGTTATAGGAAATGCAGGTTTTTTCTTAGAAATTAGCTTTTCATTCATATTATTAATTGAAAGGCTATAAGGTAATTTTAAAATAGCGAAAATACAATGCATGCATTGTGTTTTTTTATAAGATTATTGAAATAAAAAAACCACTTCGGTTAAGAAGTGGTTTTAAATTATGTTTACTTATACAGCAAGATAATTATTTAATCATGTCGTAACTACGCTTTATAAAGTTAGTCAGTTCTTCCCCTTTTAAAAGTCCTTGAGACAATCTGGCTAAGTCTAAACTTTGGTTTATTAAACGTTCTTGTTTCTTTTTAGTTTTTGTTGAAAGAATATCGTTAACCAATTCAGAATTGGTGTTCACAACCAGATTATACATCTCTGGCATGTTACCCATTCCAAACATACCTCCACCACCAGTTTGTTGCATCTCTTTCATTCTACGCATAAATTCTGGTTGCGTAATCATAAATGGTGTGGCATTGCTGTCCATAGTTTCTAATTGTACAGAGAATTTTTCAGCAGGAATTACTTCTTTTAAAAGCGTTTCAAGTTCTGTTTTTTGTTCGTCTGTTAATTTAGAAATTTTAGTATCTTCTTTTTTAATTAAATTATCGACATGGTCTGCATCTACACGAGCAAACGTGATATTCTCTTTAGTAGATTCTAGTTTTTGCATTAAATGACTCACAATAGGAGAATCTAATAACAACACCTCGTAACCTTTATCTTTTGCAGCTTGAATATAACTGTGTTGCGTATCTTCGTTTGAAGCATAAAGAATCACTAATTTATCGTCTTTATCTGTCTGATTTGCTTTTATTTTATTGAATAATTCTTCATAAGTATAGAATTTTCCATCAACAGTTGGATATAATGCAAAAGCATCAGCTTTTTCAAAGAATTTATCTTCAGAAAGCATTCCATATTCAATCACTATTTTAATATCGTTCCATTTAGCTTCAAAATCCTCACGGTTGTCATTAAACAACGATTTTAATTTATCAGCTACTTTTCTTGTAATGTAAGATGAAATCTTTTTAACAGCTCCATCTGCTTGTAAGTAAGAACGAGAAACGTTTAACGGAATATCTGGCGAATCGATAACACCACGTAACATGGTTAAAAATTCTGGAACAATACCTTCTACATTATCGGTTACAAAAACCTGATTTTGGTATAATTGAATTTTATCCTTCTGAATATTTAAATCATTGGTCATCTTAGGGAAATACAAGATTCCATTTAAGTTAAACGGATAATCAACATTTAAATGAATGTGAAATAATGGCTCTTCAAACTGCATTGGATACAATTCTCTATAGAAACTTTTATAATTTTCATCTTCTAAATCTGTTGGTTGTTTTGTCCAAGCTGGATTTGGATTATTGATGATGTTATCTACAGTAATTTGTTTGTGTGGTTCAGTTGTTTCTTTACCATCTTTATCTTTAGTTGTTTTAGGAGTAAAGTCTGGATCGTTTACTTCTTTTGTTCCAAATTTAATTGGAATAGGCATAAACTTGTTATACTTAGTAAGTAAACTGTTTATGCGAGCTTCTTCTAAAAATTCTGTAGAATCTTCAGATATATGAAGAATGATTTCCGTTCCTCTTTCTGTTTTATCGTGAGGCTCTAAAGTAAATTCTGGACTCCCATCGCAAATCCAATGTGCAGCAGGTTCATCTTTAAAAGATTTGGTGATAATTTCTACTTTATCTGCAACCATAAAGGCTGAATAAAAACCAAGACCAAAATGACCTATAATTCCAGAGTCTTTTTCAGAATCTTTGTACTTATCTAAAAACTCTTCAGCTCCTGAAAATGCAATTTGATTGATGTATTTTTCTACCTCTTCTGCACTCATGCCTAGACCTTGATCAATAATATGAAGTTTTTTTCCTTCTTTATCGATTTTAATTTCAATTTGGGGGTTTCCGTATTCCACCTTTGCATCACCAATACTTGTCAGGTGTTTTAGTTTTGATGTGGCATCTGTAGCATTACTAATCAATTCACGTAAAAAGATTTCGTGATCGCTGTATAAGAATTTTTTAATGAGAGGAAAGATGTTTTCAATCGATACATTAATGTTTCCTTTTGTCATGATATATGTGTTTTAAATTTTTAATATTATTGATTACTTGATAGTCAAAAAAAATACCAAGGATGATAATATGACAAACTGACACAATAAAACAAAAGACCACCAAATTGGTGGTCATTTAATTTCAATAAAGGAGTTTCTGTTAATTTGTTGCTTCAGATTTTTCAGATCTGTTTTTTACATTATCTTCTAACCATTGATCTTGTTCCCA
>Ga0209345_10000294_pt1 | contig 65835 bp, 78 predicted proteins | sample Cruoilmetagenom7_FD_187294 | JGI IMG/M metagenome (GOLD analysis project Ga0209345, IMG submission 187294) | Oil polluted marine microbial communities from Coal Oil Point, Santa Barbara, California, USA - Sample 7 (SPAdes) (version 2) | ecosystem: Environmental > Aquatic > Marine > Oil seeps ... | reverse complement strand
CTCTCCCGAGCGAGATCGGCGCGGGGCCAAGGCTCGAGCGCGAAAGCGGGAGAAGAAAAATGACGGGAAGAAAGTGGGGCCTTGACCCCTCCCTGAAGGAAGGGGGTTGCGGCTAGAATTGCTCAATCCTTGGACGCAAGGGAACCTGGGGCCAGTGCAAGCCTTCGAGACCGGTGAGATGGTTACGTTCAGCACCCGTGAAGCGGTCTTTCCGTGGTCCTTTTTGAGTCATTTGGGCAACTACGACATGATGCGGTTCAACATCGGCCTCTCGGATGCGATCTACCGCGGCCTCCGAGCCATCGACAGAGCCAGAGACTGGGACGAGGTGGAAAGGAGTCTGAACTTGCAACTTTAAAGTTTGCGAATATCTATGAGATGAGGGCAATAGTAAAATGATTCAGGGATGGGTGTAGTGGAAACTGTTGATGGTCTGCGTCTGGGGCGCTTGAGAGACATTCTGGCAGAACCTGTAGAAACTGTCGCATTGGCCAAGATTAGCTTTTCTGCCGCGGTCCTGCTCGGCCGGCCATGGTCGACGTTTGTCCTTCGAAGTGGCACGCGCTTTTATGACCGCTTCCCCGCTCCCGGAACAGATCAAGGCAATTGTCTTGAAGACCTCGCAGGGGTTTTGGGAATATCGCAGGACGATGCACAACGGGCACTGGCTTTGGCGAGCATGTCGGTCTTGTTCCAAACGCCTGAAGAAACCGAGCGATACGCGGATACGGTTCACTTCAATTTCCTTCATCCTATGAAGGGCGCCACGGATCTCGAAAAACTCAGAGAAACGATCCGAAATCTGGCGACTGACCCACCACCGCTGACCGGCCATGGACGCTACCGCCTAAGTGGGACCATGCATGAGCCTGCGGCGTCGAACTTATTCCTCCAGTTGGGAGATACTGAGGCAACTGCCGATCTCTTTCTTGCGCTGATCAACAAACTCAGCCCCGGTACTGAGACCTCAGACACCGTCTGTGTTGCGCTAGGGGATGTTCCAAAGGCTTTGGATCTACAGGAGGTTCCGGGCGGCATCCCCGAGACCCTGCTTCTAGCCGCCGCATATCAGGCCGGCGCGGAGCTAGTGCAGCTCATCGATGGGCGGGTGGGGGTCAACTTGCCGGCATCCGCAAAAATTGGTGGCGCGCTCCCATCTGAAGCGGCGGTCAGCCCTTACCTCGGGGATGCTACTGTAATTCTGCCAGACCTGTCCGAAATGATTACGGCCAGCTCCCCTTTGATCCACCACAAACGTTTTCAGAATATAGCGGATGGTCATGAATCCGAAGGACGGCCAGGTAACTGGGTAGAGGAAACGCGCGCCTATGTGATCGATCCACCTTTTATGGCATCCGAGGAGCTCTTAGAAATCAAAGGTCCCGGATCTTCGCCGGTCCCCGTAAAGGCTTTCGCGTCCCGCGAAGCAACGGGAGCGGTCACCATCGGCAAGCTACATTTCAGTCCGGAGACTGAGCAGCTTGCGGCTCTCCTCAAAGCTGGACGCGATTTGCCGGATAGTATACGAGACGGCCTCGGGGAAATGGCGTGTGAAGAAGAATTGCTGCGCCGTTTCTGGTTGGCAGAAGAAGCCTCGACCAGCGACAGCCACAGTTTTGCGCAGCAAAGATTCATCCCTTACAGCTCTCATATGCCTGGAGACGGGCCCTGGCAGGCCGCGCAAATCTTGATAGATGGCGGGGCACGGTTGCTGCGCAGCCGGGTTGTGGTGATCCGAGATTCCAGAGGCGACGATATTATCTATGGTGATATGTTCGAGGGCGTCGACCTGGATGCACCAAGCAAAGACGTCTCAGACTTCCTGCAGCAACGTCGTGGCCAGGTCGGACTTCCTCTGGTTTCGCTTTGGAGCGATCTGCGCCATCTCGATCTACTGCCAGCAGAAGTACGAAAGATCTCGCGCAACTATGGCTCGGGACGCATCCCAAAGTTCGAAGTGGACGGCTTCCTTTTCCATATCGAGAACAAGACGCTTCGTGAGCAGATCGAACAGATGATCAATACAGAGTGTCGTGGAATTGTCTGGTCACAAAGCTTCTTTGGGCATGAAGGTGATGCACATGACCCATTTGAGGCGTCGCCTTTCGGGGAGTACCGGACTGAGGACGCCGAGCGGGATACATGGCGCCGGGACGGCCATGCGCGGCCTTATCAGATCATCGATCTGCTGGCGCTGGAGTTCCGCAATCCGGAGGCTGCTTTAGCAAGTCATTATGAGAGCATGAGACAGGCGTTCTCGAATATCCGATTTTAACCACCGGACTTTCAGCAGGCGTGTAGGCGCGCGCAATTATCGATCAAGATCACTCTCCAGCCTGCATATGCGCTCTACGCCTCATCCCCAGGCATGGCGACCGAAGCTCCACCGCGGCTCGAAGGGGTCCACCCTCACATCCCGCTCCGGCCCTGGCAGCCGGTTCAGCTGCTCTTGAACTGCCTGCGCGTTTTCCATGTCCTCGATCCAGACGTCCGTGATCCATTCGGCCGGGATCTTCTGCATGACCTGAACTTCCGCATCGGAGAAGGTGGTCAGATTGGCTGGCAGGCCAAGCTTTTCGCGGTACCCTTCACCATCCATCCAGCCGCAGGGGTCGAGATCCTCGAACATCCGGTCAAATGCGTATCCGTTGTTCTTTCTCTTCTGGCAAAACTTCATCTCTTTCGTCAGCGCATTGCGGGGATAGAAATTGCATTCCAGCTCCCAGAGCAGCCGCGGCTCAAGCGTCAGAATGGCCCAGGTGCCGCCTTCGGCACGCCGCTTGCTTTCGAACATTTTGGGATAGAAGCTCTCGATCGTCACAGAGATAGAGTCATCGCACAGGCGGTCCGGGCCGCTTCCATAGACCAGTTCGTCGAGCTTATCGCATTCGTTATAGGACATCAGCCCATAGGTGATGATGTGCGGCAGGTTCTCGATCTGCGTGAAGTGCAGGACATTGTTAATGCCGCGGGATTGAACACTCCTGCGGATGTGGTCCTCGATGATCTCGTGGTACTTCATCGGGTTATCGATACCTCCGAAACCGCTGTTGCGAAAATGGTGATCGGTTAAAAAATAACAATGACCATCTCTTCCAATAGTTGTTTTGTTGCACCATATTCTATTTCAGGCAATGCTGGATTCTTTAGCAAGGTAAGCAATTTCAATGCGCATCTTACACACGGCAGACTGGCATATTGGTCAGACATTGAACGGCTGGACGCGCGAAGCCGAACATGTGCAATGGCTCGAAAATCTCTGTGATGTCCTCGTGGAGCAAGAGATCGACGTGATGATTGTCGCAGGGGATGTCTATGACGGCATTAACCCTTCGGGCGAGTCCCAGCGCATCCTCTACCGTGCGCTGCGCCGCTGCAAGGAGCGCCGGCCTAATCTCACCATCATCAAGACTTCTGGCAACCATGATCCTGCCGGGCGTCTGGAAGCGCCCAGCCCCATTCTTGAGAGCCTCGATGTCCATGTGGTGGCCACGGTGCGCCGCAACGGGGATGAGATCGATGTCGCCCAGCACATGATCCCGTTGCCCGGGCGTGATGGTGAAGCAGTGGCCTGGGTCTGCGCCATTCCCTTTCTGCGCGCCGCCGATCTGCCAGGGCTGAGCTTTGCTGCAAACGAAGGCCGTGGCTCGCCCATCGTCGAGGCCGCGCGCCGCTTTCATGTGGCCATGGCCCGCGGGGCGCGTGAGATTGCAGGCGATCTGCCGATCATCGCCATAGGGCATCTGCATTGCCATGGCGCATCGGAAAGCTCCAGCGAGGCGGGCAGTGCGGAGCGGCGCATCCTGATTGGCGGCGAGCATGCCTTGCCCGAAGATGTCTTCCCGGAAGCCTTCGACTATGTGGCGCTGGGCCACCTGCACCGGCCGCAAACCTTGGGCGGTGGGCGCATCCGCTATTCTGGTTCCTGCTTCCCGCTCTCGGCCGCCGAGATGACCTATGAGCACGGGGTGACGATCATCGATCTGGATGAGGATGGTCTACGTCATACGCATCACCCGATCGCGCGTCCGGCGCAGGTGCTCCGTCTTCCCGAGCCCGGCGCGGGCCCGATGAGCCTTGAGCTCTTCGAGGAAAAGCTCGGCGAGTTGGACCTCGATCCCGATCTGCCCAAAAGCCTCCAGCCTTTCATCTATGTGAGCCTGGAGGCCACGGGCCCTGCCTCGGTTTTGCTTGCGGAAGCCGAGAAGCTTCTCGACACATTGCCTCTGCGGACTGCCGGTCTGCGGGTCCGCCGCGTCTCCACCGAAGAGGAGCGGCCAGCACCGGTGTCCTTGCAGGACACAACGCCGGAAGAGCTGTTCCGGCAAGCCTTCATCAAGGCCAATGTCACCGAGCCTGAAGAACATCACATTGCGGCCTTCCGCGAAGCCATGGTTGGAGCCTGAACATGCAGATCCTGTGTATCCGAGGCGCCAATCTCGCCAGCCTTGCCGACAGCTTCGAGATCGACATGACCCAGGAGCCTTTGCGATCTGCGGGTCTCTTTGCCATCACGGGTGAAACGGGGTCGGGGAAATCGACGATCCTCGATGCGCTTTGTCTCGCGCTTTACGGCAGCTGTCCGCGGCTTTCCGGGGCAGGGGTCAACGACGATGTGCCCGATGTTACTGGCGAGACCATAAAGTCCAGCGATCCGCGCGCCATCCTGCGCCGCGGGGCGCATCACGGCTATGCCGAGGTCGACTTCGTGGCACCTGACGGCATTACCTACCGAGCAAATTGGACCGCGCGCCGCGCCCGCGGCCGGGCCGATGGCAAGCTGCAGGCTGTCGAGCGGGCGCTGACCCGCCTCGATGACAATCAGCTCCTCGAAAGCCAGATCACGCGGGTGAAAGACAAGGTCACGGAGATCACCGGGCTGACTTACGACGAATGCCGGCGCACGGTACTTTTGGCGCAGGGTGATTTTGACGCTTTCCTCAGCGCCAATACTGCCGATCGCGCAGCGCTTCTCGAGAAGGTTACCGGAACGGAGGTCTATCGGGAGATTTCCAAGCGGGTCTACATTCTACATGAAGAGGCCAAGCAGAGGCTCATGGATCTTGAGGCGCGCCGCGGTGCCACGCCAGTCCTGTCAGATGAAGAGCGCGACGCTATGGCGGTGCAGGCTGATCTTCTTGGCAAAGAGATCGCCGGGCTCACGACATTGCTTAGCACACTCAAGAACAAGATCGCAGCCCATGAGGCGCTGAACACGGCCAAAGCCCGGGTCGAGGCGGCCCAGACCAAGCTGACAGCGGCTCAGGAAGCCGTAGAGGCGCGCAAACCCCTGCGAGAGACCCTTGTGCGCCTGGAAGCGGCGCTGACCCTCAAAAGCGAGTATGAGCGGTCTGTGGCGGCCGACAAGGCTGTGGCCAATCAAGAAGCCAGCGCGCGCCTGGCACAGACCGCTTGCACTGAATTGCAAGACAAGCTCGATGCGGCTATCAACGTGGAGAAAGAAGCTCAAACGGCTCTCGATGCAGCCGAAAAGACCTTCAAATCTTTCGGGCCGATCTGGACTGAAGCCGCCCATCTCGACAGCCAGCGCCAGGGAGCAGAAACGGAAGTCGCAACCGCCCGCACCCGGCAGGTGGATGCCAAGAGCAAGGTGACAGAGGCGGAAGATGCTCTGACCACGCTCCGCGAGGGGCTACGCACCGCGCAAGAAGGGCTCGAGGCGGCGCAGGCGGCCATGGCCAAGGCGCCCGATACCCATCTTCTGGCGGATCGCTGGAATAACATCGACACCCAGATCGCGGAGCGGATCACCCTGCGCAGCAAACAGGGCGCGGCTCAGGCAACGATCACCGCAGATCAGGGGAAACTTGAAGCCTCAAAGGAACGTCTTAGCCAAATCAACAAGTCCAACGAAACCGATAAAAAGACTGTCACAGAACTGGAAGAGGCCATCACTGACCTTTCAAACCAGTTGAGCAAGATTGGCGAGAACGACCCTCACGTCCGGCTGCGCAAGCTCGGCGAAGGGGCCGCCGCCATCAAGGACATGCTGCGCGCGGCGCGGGTCCACGATACGGCTCAAGTCAATCATGAAACGGCTAAGGTCGAGCATGCCAAACAGCTAGAAGCCCATGTGACTGCCAAGTCAGCCTTTGATGCCTCCGAAGTAGAGATCAAACGTGCGGGCGCTGCTGCCGATGCCTTGGCGGCACCGGTGGACCGGGCAGAGGCAGCGGTCTCTGATCTGGCCGTAAAGCTGCGCCAGCACCTCGAGCCTGGCTCTGATTGTCCTGTCTGTGGCTCCAAGGAGCATCCCATCCATGATGATGGGGCGCTGGCGGAGATTGCGCGTGACATGCGCGCGCGCCTCAACGCTGAACGCAAGGCACTTGAAGACGCCCGTCGCAACGGTACAACGGCATCGCGCAGTATGGAGGCAGCAGACCTGGCGGCAAAACAGGCCGATAACAGCATGAAGACGGCGCTCAACGACATGCAGACTGCAATCGAGGAGTTCGGGGAGGCGCGCAAGACTGCCCTGGAGACCGGGATCAGCAAGCTGCCGGAAGCGCCCGCGGGGTCTGTGGCCACACTCGATGATTTGCAATCGCGTATTGCGGCGCGCCGTGTCGAGATCGAAGCAGATATCAAACAGCAGGCTGATCTGACCACAAGCGTTGAGCAGAAGCGCATGCGGGTGACAAAGCTCAACAAGATTATCGAAGACCGACGCACCGCGCGCGACGCAGAACAGGCCGCGATGGCGAAGATCGAAAGCGCGATCTCTCTGGGACAGCAACAAGTCAACCAATGTGAGGAACGCATTACTGCGATCGACGCGGATATCGCGCCGGCGCTCGCGGCTGTATCTACAACACCTGCATCGCTCGATACCGATGGGGCCGCCAAGCGTGAAAAGCTGAGTAAGGTGGTAACCTGGTGGGGCGCGCAGAAGGAACGGCTTCAGGCACATCAAAAGACCCTTGAGACCAATGCCCCCAAGATCAGTGCTGCTGATGCTGAGCTGCGCGGGCTGAAGTCGAACCTCGAGGGGGCTGTAAAGGCATTGGACGACCGCATCGCTGCGCTGACAGTCCTGAAAGAGAAGCGGGGTGCTCTTCTGGGAGGCGAGGACACCGATACGCACCGCACGCGTCACAACAATCAGCGCTTAGAAGTAGGGAAGGCCAAGGAAGCGGCCACGGCCAAGCTTGCCGATGCCCGCAGTGACAAGGCCGGGGCGGATGAACGTCTGAAGCTCATTCAAGACAACCTCGTGCCCGCGCGCGAGGAGCAGGCCGATGCCGCCCGTGTGCTTACCGAGAAGATGGCGCCACATGGGTTCGAGCGCAGCGTGCTGTCCGATCTGATTGCCAAGGGCCCGGGGGGCGCGGCCGCGTTGAAGGAGCAGCTGAAAGCTGTCGATGATGCGCTGGGTGAAGCCAAATCCACGCTGCAGAACCGCACGGCCGACTATGCCGAGCTTATGGAGAAGGGCGTGCCTGAAGAGCCGGAGGCGGAACTACGTACAGCGCTGGCCGAGAACGAAGTCCTGCGGGACGACAAGCGCGAAGCCATTGGCTCCATCACGGGACGCCTTCAGGCAGATGATGCCGTGCGCGAAAACCTCAAAGCCCTGCAGGCGGAAATCAAATCCGCCAAGGGGGTCTGTGACACCTGGGCCGCGGTCAATGAGGCTGTGGGCTCACGCTCTGGAGGTAAGTTTGCACAGATTGCACAGAGCGTCACGCTCACGATGCTGGTCGAGCGCGCCAATGAGCACCTTTGTGACCTGAAGCCCCGCTACCAGCTGATGACCGGCGGCGATGATCTGGCCCTGCACATCGTGGATCAGGACATGGGGGATGAGGTGCGCTCCACCCGGTCTCTTTCCGGCGGAGAACGTTTCCTTGTGTCGCTCGCTCTGGCGCTGGCGCTCTCCAGCATGGGCGGTCACGGTGGTCTTGCCACAACTTTGTTCATCGACGAAGGCTTCGGATCGCTTGATGCTGAAAGCCTGGATATCGCGATGGATGCACTGGAAACCTTGCAGGCTCAGGGGCGCACGATTGGTGTGATCTCGCATGTAGAAGCCATGAAGGATCGCATTCCAGTACAGGTTCGGGTGACCCGCCGCGGCGCCGGATCAAGCACGGTAGCACTGTCCGCTGCTGCATAAACCACGACCCGAGGTCGCCGCATGTAATAAAGGCGATCTCCAGAGATTCTTAAAAGGGAGATTAGAACGATGAAGATTGGACGACTTTTCAAAGCAGGGGCGGTCTTTGCCACCATGGGCCTATCTGCCTGCGGCACGTCATATACTGTGCCCAGCATCAGCGCGGGGTCCGAGGCCGCGGCCAAGACCATGTTCGCGCAGGAGCGCGCGGTGACCAAGCGCCGGACGACCAGCAGCAATGCGGCCGCGGCACGCTTTGATCGGGTGGTCTCGCGGGTAAAGCCAGTCGCGATGGCGTTCTGTCAGCAAGAGGCGGCAAAATCTGGCGCCAAACCCTGTGACCTTCCGGTTCTGGTCGACACCAAGATGCCCGTCGCAAATGCCTATCACACACGTGACGGTCAAAACCGTCCCTTTGTGGCCTTCACAGTTCCAATGCTGATGCAGATCGAGAATGACGATGAGCTGGCCTTCATCCTGGGTCATGAATACGGGCATCACATCGCTGATCACCTCAAAAAAGGTGAACAGCAAGCTTTGGCTGGGGCCATTCTCATGGGGGCGCTGACAGCAACAAGCCAGGCCTATGCGAGCCAAGGCAACCCGTATCGCTACACGGGCGGGGACAGTGCCGAGATGCAACGCAATATGGCGCTGGGTGCTGCGGTCGGACAAAAGGCCTACAGCCAGTCTTATGAGCTCGAGAGCGACGTCCTTGCTACATATATCACCAAGCAGGCTGGATATGACCCGGTAAAAGGCGCCAAGTTCTTTGCGCGGCCAGCGGCGGCCAAGACCAGCAATGGCAACCTGTCGTTCTGGGGCACACATCCGCCCGATGCCAAGCGTTTGGCGACCGTGATTGAGACAGCAAATGCCGCAGACGCCGGTCAGGGTCTGATCCGCAAGAAATAGATGATTTAGGCTGGCGAGGTTCAGATGGCCTCGCCAGCCCTCAAACACAGATCGATCGGAGAAATATGCCATGCAAGCTGAGTTGAAGATGCTCGAAGATGAGAAAGCGTTTCAGGCGCGGGGGAAGGCATCCAAGCGGATCTGGGGCAACTCTCTTATCTACCCGATCGCCGCCGTTGCTGATGAAGCATCCGACGAGAGCCTGGACGCGAAAGTGGTGCATGCGCTGTCTTTCAAGAAGAGCGAACTGAGCAGATACGGTGACTTCGATGCGGAGCGCGGTGACTTCAAGATGGATGAAGTCATCATGCGCGCGAAGTCCGTGGAGATGATCATCGACTATCCTCTCAACAAACCGGCCCATCTTATCATCACGGATCTGCCTGAAGACTGCCTTACCGCCCATCTCATCTGTAAATCAGTCAGCGAAGCATACCATGAGATTTACCGGATCGAAGATCAGGGTCAGGAGGTCCCAAAAACTCAAGAGGCTGGCGGCATCACCTTCCTCAATCGGCCAAGCACAGATGGCGCCTTTGGCGTCTGGGGGCATGGGATCACCGATCTCGTGATCGAGATCATCGAGGTTTACGATGAGGGTGATGGGCGCGCCTTGGTGCGCCTGGCTGTGGGTAGCTGATGTGGGGAATGATGCGCGCCAGACCATCCTTTGAGCTGTGGCAGGATCTCCTGTCCAGCGTTCAAACCCGCGCGACCATGATGGACAGCCCCATCCACGGCGACAGCCATTGGCGCGGGGTGGCGCTGGCCGGCATGCGCATCTGTGACGGATTTGCGCAATGCGATCGTCGGGTCGTTCTGGCCTTCGCCATATTCCACGACTCCCAGCGGCTCGATGATGACTATGATCCGGAACATGGGGAACGCGCCGCGGCGGAGGTCAGGAAATCCCGTGCCCTCAAGCGGGTTCTCGACCCCAACCAGATCAAAAAGCTCTCTGAGGCCTGCACTTTCCATGAGAAGGGGAGAACCTCAGAGGATCCGACGATCGGCGCTTGCTGGGATGCGGACCGGTCCAATCTCTGGCGGGTGAGTGTCACCCCGGACCGTCGGTTCTTCTCAGTGCTGAACGACCCTGAGGATTTTGCGAATATCGTAGATGGGATGAAGAATGATTGGTTTAATCCGCCCGACTGGGCCGTCTTTATTCAGCGGATTCAACCGTAAATGCAGGCCAAACCAATCTTTTGCTTGCCATATGGTCTTGATATGGCAGTATTTTCGACGGTCGCACAGAGTGATCAGAAAGACTTTGGAGATAGGATAATGGCTACCGGTACTGTGAAATGGTTTAACACAACAAAGGGTTTTGGTTTTATCGCGCCTGACTCAGGCGGCAAGGATGTCTTCGTCCATATTTCAGCGGTGGAACGCGCCGGTCTCACAGGCCTGGCAGACAACCAAAAAGTGACATTCGATATTGAACCCGGCCGGGATGGACGCGAAAGCGCATCCAACATCGCTCTCGCCTGAACAGACTCAAATGACTTAGTGGTTTGAAGAACCGCCGGGGTGCCAGCTCGGCGGTTCTTTCTTTGTCTTACCGGCTGCGGCGCTGGGCCTCTTTGTGGATGCTTTCGAGGATGCGGTTGCGGCTGGCGATGATCTCGGGGCCGGTGGCCTTGCGGTAGATCTTGCGGAGCACCCACTCCGCGGTGCGGATGACGTGGTCGCGCTTGTGAGCTGCATCGCGCTCACCGATATGATCATGTTTCAAAAGAAAGTCCTCCATAGCTGACCGGCCGCCGGAAGTGACGGTTTTCGGGTCAAGCTGAAGAGGAAAATTATCGCATGAGATGAATATAAGGCTGCGCCTCCCCGCGATCAAGCTTGTTTTTCGCAGAATTTTCTGATTCGTGCTTTCAGTTGCTGCCGCCGACTTCGGGGGATCAGGAACCGAAGTTCGTGGTTTTAGATACCCATGGCTTGTTCGTGTTTTCGGGTACCTCGGTAATAATAGGTGGACAGCAGCAAGGACCTAAAATGCCCGCATATCCCCACCCGCCCCGCGGCGACAAAGACTTTCCCCGCTCCCGTGGCTGGTCCGGTGCCAGCTGGGCGCATGTTATCGACTACCACATCAAAAGCCATGCCGAGAACCCGACTGGCGACTACATCATCGGCTTTGACGATGATGACCGGCTCTGCGTAACCTGCTACGGCGAAAAGGGCTATGCGACCCGCATTCCGTTGCCTCTGCTGGACTGGGTGGACCGCGAAATGACCGCGGCCAGCGTGACCCCGCTTCCGAACCATCCAAGGCAGTTCCGCCTCTACCGGGGAGAGGGGCGGTCTCGTATGTCAGATGAACCAGTCAACTATGAGGCCCTCCGCCGGGGCGTTGCCGCGCACTGTGGCGTCGAGCCTGACGATCTCAGCTTCTTCCCCAGTCAAAACCTAATCAACCTCAATATAGATGGCGAAGGGCCCATCCTGCTTCGTGAGACACCAATGCAACGCCATGCGGTGGCTTGGATGGAGCGAGATGGGGACTACTGGCATGTCTTCCAAGGCGTGATCGACCCACAAGAGGCTGACAAACTTCGCGGTAGCTGGGCGATGAAACATATCGGTCAGATCCGCGGTGGATCGGTGATCAACTGGATGGAGATGAAGCTCGAGGAGCGTGTCGCAGCAGACCGCGAGCTTGCCGAAGCCTTCGCCCAACTGCGCAATGAAGCCCAAGAAGAAGGCCCTGAAGGCCCATAAAGGAGCACGAAATGCAGCATTTTAAAGAAGTCGGACTGATCCCCTATGAGGACGGCATGTCCTGGAAGCACCGGTTCCGCATCGATATTCCGGATGAGCTGCCGGAGGCCGTGCAAAAAGACATTCAGGATGCCTTCGATAAACAGGTTGAGGATTGGTTTGAGAAGACCCCGGATGCGACGCTTGCAGAAGTCAGTGCCTGCAACGAAGCCAACGGTGAGTTGCTTCTGAATAAAATGCAGGCTTACGTGGCAGAGGCCATGGGGGTTTCTCGGGAAGAAAGCGATAAGGTCGCGGATCCCTTCATGGCGCCAGAGCCGGAACAGCCTGAACTGCGGAACGAAAATGAACTGGAGCACTGCTGATGCAGAAAGAAATGGTTATCGAAGTTGCATGTCTCGTAGACTTTGACGAGCTAGATCCTGATGATCGCAATGAGATGGGTGAATGCAGCGTTGATGGATCTTATGGGCTCACTTTGTCTGAAGTCCCGGAGGCTGCGACGCGCGACGATGTTATCGAGGCGGCATCCCTTCATTTCCACCGCCATGTTGCGATTGCCTGTCTTGATGACTTTGAGATCACCTTCCGCGATCGTAACTGCCTGGACCAGTCTGTGCATGAATTGGGTGAGTACCCTTTCGAACAGGATGAGGCGCCCGAGCCCTGAACTTCGGATGAGGCCCTGATATGAGAACTGTCGCCCTAGATAGCGAAACCACCGGCGGCAGCCCGCGCCTGGGCGATCGCGCCTGCGAGATTGGTCTCGTCGAGATGGTGGACGGCCGGCGCACCGGTCGGACCTGGCAGAGCTATTTCAACCCCAAGCGAGACGTCCACTTCGGCGCCCTACGGGTGCATGGGCTCAGCAACGATTTCCTGAGCGACAAACCTCTCTTTGAAGAGCGGGCAGAGGAGATCCTCGTTTTCATCGATGGCGCACCCTGCAAGGCGCATAACGCTCGCTTCGATCGGGATGTCCTGATCAATGAGTTTGCGGTGACCGGACTCGAGATCCCGACGATCGATTTCTACGATACGATCCCTATGGCCAAGAAGCATCTGACCGGCGGGCGGTTCAAGCTCGACATCCTGGTGCAAAGGCTGGGGATCACAGCGCCAGAGCGCAAGCTCCACGGCGCGCTCTTGGATGCCGAAATCCTTGGCATGTGCGTGGAGAAGTTCGAAGACCTGCAGCCAGGTTTCCTGGCGCGGTATATCGGATCAAATCCTTACTTGAATCACATGCCCAAATTCATGGAAGACATCAGGGCCGCTGTTCATCTTGATCTTGAAGAAGTCGTTGAAGACTGCCCCTCGCCGGACTGACCGCCGAGGGGGGGGGTAGGGGGTGTCAGCCGTTCTGCGGCGTATCATCACGCACCAGCTGAACCTGCTCGATTTCGGGCGTCGTGAAGGGATTGCTGACCATGATCGCGTCTTCCGGCTGCTCTGGCGTGTTCACTTCCATGACGTTCCGCAAAGGCGTGTTCAGGTTTACGAACTGCTCCTGATGCTTCTCAGCGATCGCGCGCAGGCTGTCATCCACGTTCTCCTTGGGAACGCCCGCCATATCGGCCAGGGTGTAGCTGAAAGCCACTGCGGCCATCCGGTCCGCTTCAAAATGGGTGACGTTTTCAGTCATCGTGATGTTCTCGATCGCAGCATGTCCCATGTTTGAAATACGGATGTCCATCTGCGTAGTGGCGTCCGCATAGGCGTTGAGTGCTTCTTGAGACCAAAGCCCCGCCTTGGCTTCAGCCTGGGCTTCCTGGATCACCTCAGTAATCGTGCTCTCGTAGACGCCGGGGCGGTCCTGGATCATGTCCTCGAGCATGGGTTGCAGACGGTACTGCATGTTCTGCAGTTTGGCGTCGAGGAAAACGTCATTTATTTCGATATTCGCACCGATTTCGGCAACGCGCAGATAATCATAGGCCACAGCCTCATTGTGCATCTGGTTGAAGGATGGGATCGTCTCAGCGAAATCCTTGAACTCTTTGTCCTGGCTTGCGTGGAGGGTTGCCCCAACACCTACGGCGCCAGCCCAGAAGGCGGCGGCAAGCATTAAAGTCTTTCTTGGATCAGCATTTTTGGTGCTCGAGGTCTGCGTATTCATATTCACGGGGTCTCCTTAAAGATCAGGTGCTTCGTATGTGTTGGAATGGTTGACGTCATTCTCGGGCACACCGAAGGGGTCGTCGACATAGCTCGCTATGACAGCGTTGCCCTGGCCGGCAACCATGACCTTTTCGAGCTGCGGTGTCAGATCCGCGAACTCATTCGCATAAGTCTCGCAGAAGCCGCGGATGCCATCATCCAGATCACCATCCCAAGCATGGTAGATCTGGCCAAGGGAGTATCCCAGGGTAACAGATGCCATGCGATCTGCGCTGCGCAGGGTTTCACCGCGAGCACCTTTGATCGTCTCAATCGCTTTTTGGCCCATTTCTGCGATGCTGCCGTCCAATTCCAGAGCTGCCTCGGCATAAGCCTCAAGGCCTTCTTGCGACCATTCGCCATTCAGGACCTCTTGCTTTGCCTGCTCGCGAACCTTGTCGATTGCATCGGCGTAGTGCCATGGCTCTTCCTGAGTCATATCGGTCAAGATCTTGTCGAGCCGTCCCCCAATATGGCGGAGCTTATTCTCCAGAACAGGATTCGTGATTTCAAGCTCAGAGCCAATAGTACGTACCCGCAGGTAATCATAGGCCATGACCTCGTTATGCACTTGGGTGAACGCCGGGGTGCCATGGAGGACATCTTTGTAGCTGAAGTTGGTCTCATTAGAGAAACCACCACCGCCCCAAAGCCCAAGGGCAAACAAGCCTGGTGCTAGAAAGAGTTTTGCATTTTCCATATCTGGACCACCTCAGAAATTACGGGTTGTCCACAGAATAAAGCAGAGCTGTGAAAATAACGCATACCCATATTTTACAGTGGGTTAACTGAAAACGAAATTGCCGCCCCCTCTCGGAAGCGGCAGAAACGAAGTTCTAAAACGGGTGCCGTTTATTTCTGTTCTGGCTTCGCGCCAGGTTTCGACGGGCTCTTCTTGGGCTGAGATTTAGGTGCAGTGGCCATTTGACAGTGCTCTCATATGATAGGTCGGCACCATGCCGATCCTGAGTTGAGCTTCTGCCTCTCCGGGCGATTTGCAAAGGTCGTATTTTTCCTGTTGCGTCGCATTTGGATGGTTGTGCAGAAAACTGCCGATGACGAGCGGCTTGGCGGTGAACTGCAAACCTCAGGGCTCAATGCTCATCTCAGTCCTCACTGGCAGTGAGGCCGGCTCGATCAGACCCATGGTATCAAGCTCATGTGCAAGCTGCTGTAGGAGCGTGTTATAGCTCTGCGATGCGATGGGCAGCGCATGCTCAAAATCTGTCACCCGGGTGACCTCTGCCAGATCCAGTGAGATCAACGGGAAGAGCACATCGATGTCTGAAATCGAGAAGCCGGCCTTTTGCATGAACTGGCTGCCCGGCTTGCCAGAATCATCCGGCACGGAAATCATTCCGCTCTCTTCGGAGAGGAACATTACGACCTCGCCATCCACTCTGACAAGGATCTGCGTGGAGCCTTCACCAGACAACTCGCCATGGGAGATGACCTTTTGAAAATCGAGCCGCTCCTTCAGGCCCACGGACCAATTGAGCGCCACGCTGAAGCGATCGAGGATCTTCTCTGACATATAGTCGACCGAATGCAGGTGCTCCATCGACGTGCGCCCTTCGAATGCTTTATCGACGCGCCGCAAGACCCCCTCCAACTCGCCGAACTTCGCCATGGCAATCAGGGAGCCGGCGCTAAAGTGGCTCAGCATGACAATGTCTGACCCTTCTCGGCCGACGGCCTCCCCAAAACCACCTGAGGGCTTCCGGAGAGCGTTCTTGACGCTGTGGAGGCTAATATTCTCTCGCCCCAAAACTCGCATGTCGCGCATCAAGCGCGCGCCGCTGAGCTGGCGCAGCGTTGTCGATGCAGGATTGTAGAGACGGTTTCCCATGGCCTGCCAGGCCGTCTCGGGTGCGTTGGTCAGGAAGCGGAGGAGATCCGGGCGATCGGCTTTATAAGCTAGGGTGGCAGTCATACCCATCCCATTTAAGTCCAGAGCTTCGATCTCGTCGGAGAATGTATTCTTGATCGCCCCGTAGACGACATTCATCGACTTGATGAATCGGTCCATTGGCATCAATGGCAGATGGACCGTCAGTGGCAAACAGTCGAAGTCATCAAGGTAGTCCTCGACGCTCATCCAATCTGCATCCACCAGGATCCGTGGATCAGAGGCGGGGAAGTCTGACCCGGAGGGTGGGTCTTGTTCGGCGTCTTTGCCCTGCTCTGCGATCTCGGCGTTGCGCTGCGCCTCGTAGTTCACTGCCTCAAGTCCACCGTCGCGCAGAAGCCCCACGAAGTTCTCGCAGGCTGTCTCAACCTGATGATAGAGGGCTTTTGCGCCATTCAATGAGCCCGTGTCCAGCTCAGGGATCATCTCTGACCCCATCATGAGCGTCAGTTTTACCCCAAAGAGCTTTTCGTCGTTCATATTAAGGGTCTCCAAATTCGGTTCATGACGTCACATTAAAGGGAAACTGTAGGACCTTTATATTTATGGCTCCAGACTGTCCACTGCCTCAGGCTCCGGGAGGGCACGACACATGTGGTTCGGCTCAACGTGAAGATCCAGAAATTCTGAAACAGCATAGATGTCTGCCTCAAAGAAGTAATATGCGTCAGCATTCTGGTACCCTGTCACATGGCTGCTATGAGGCCATTTTTCGGCGTCATATGTCGCGTTTTTTTGCGCCGCCATAGTTACTTCGGCCCTGCTTTCTGCGCCGTCATGCTCAACGAATGTAAGCCAGGAAATTTCTTCCGCTTGGTCAGGGCGCTCACCATCTTTATTGGTGGATGTATAATACCCATAATGCACCTCGACACCGTTCTGCCCCAAACGCGTCGCGGCTTTTGCCTCATGTTTATCCTTGATCTCGTACCATGAGCCCTCATGGCAATGCAGGACCGGTTCACCGAGTGCGGCAACCGGGTCGTATGCCTCTAGTTTCGCATTTACCTGGATGCGCTCGAGGCCTTGCGTATCGATGTGCCCCACAAGCTTTGCGTCTTTATCGGAGATATTTAGATCGAGCAGGGCATTCTCAGCCTCATTCCAGCCCGGCGCTAAAGTGTTCATGATGTCAAAAGCGCAGGCCCGTACCGCATCGCGCAGGGGCCGGGGTTCCATCCCATAGAGATGATTGCCAAGGCTCCAGTCCAGCAGCTTGACCTCAGGGTTGCCGACCTCTTCGGGATCACGGGTGTATTGCCATTCGCAATCGCGATCGATCTTGAGCACCTCATCAGAAGTGCGGCCAATGACACGGATGTTTTTGACACCGGCATCTGCCATGGCCTCTTGGATGATGCCGAGGTTGGCATGCGCCATGCGGCGCTTCATGAAGGCTGCGGCCTGGGTTTGGGACATTTCTGTGAGATCGTAGTGCATTTGGCTTCCTTAATCTGTGTAGCTGGGTGTTGTGGCTTCTCTGCGGTAAACAAGCTCTTCATGGACTTCGGGTCGATGCTTTTCGCACCAAGCCATAAGCTGGTCCTCGTCAATATGCAGGCAGGCTGTGGCGCGGCGCCCGGTCTCGTCCGGGCTGGACCACTCACGCTCATAAAGGCGGAGCCGGCCGGCGCGTGGGTCACCCTGGGCCTCGAGCTCATCGAGGAGCCGCGCTGTCGCGTCCCCGGGGGCAAATCCCTCGGATTGGATGTCGACGAAGTCCCGCAGGGTCAGGCACTTCAGGGCAGGGGTGACATCGATCATCGTGGGCGCCGTCAGGTGGCGGTCATCATGGCCGCGGCCGGTAACCAGAACTTCGCGCAAGGCGTCTACCCGGCTGATCACAGCGCCCTTGCGGGGGTCAAGATCCACCCGCATGGCATCGTAGTGATCCATTTCATCCGAAAGCAGAATGTCGGGCTCTTCGATGTCGCGCATGACCCACATCGTAGTCATGCCATGTGATGGCTCTGCCGGAGCAAAGGGATTGTCGATTTTCAAGCCTTGGGGCTGCATGTTCATAGATCACCTCTCGGTGTAGTCTCGGACAAAGGCGTGAAAGTACGAAGCTATTCTCGGGCGGCGGTATTACCCAAACACAGGCAGAACGACAGGGTCGCCATGAGGGCGGCCACAAGGGCAGTTTCGGGGTCACCCAGCAGATAGGTGCTATAGGCAAAAAGCGGTGCGCCGATGAGACTGCCGCGGGACACTCCTAAGGGCGGGTCTGGACTTCTCTCTGTGAGGTCCCTGCCGCAGTGGAGCGCCAGAGACAGGTAGGCCATGAAGGTCACAAGCTGCAGGGCCTGAACCTGATCCCGCCAGGTAATCAGGCTGACAAAGTACAAACCCAAGGTCGCCGCGTTCAGCAGGACGATTGAAGTCCTTCCGGAGATGCGGGTGATCCGTGAACCGACATGAGCCTTGTTCTTCACAGGTTCTGCGCTTTGCCGCGGCCCTTGCGAACATGGGCGAGAAGGTCATGGAGGATCGGCACAGACGTGAAGAGCAGGGCAATAGTGCTGTACTGAACCAGATCTTCCGGCACGCCAAGATTTCGGCACCCGAAGAGAAGCGTCATGGCGACCGCGTAAAATGTCCAGACGAATGGATCTTGATTGTTCGTATATCCGCGCCTGGACAGGTAGCGGCAGCGCAATGTTGAAACCACGGCGAGGAGGGTGGTGCAGGTCGCAGCCAAGATTTGGCTCATCGCGACCGAATAGATCGCGAGGGTGAAGAAGCCAGCGGCAGCGCAGGCAAAGGCCGTGATCTGGATTTTGTATGCCGCGCCTCGAATATTCATGTCATTCATTGGTGTATCTCTCATTGATCTGAAGGTTTCTTTTTCGCATTTTGCCAAGGCAGCGTTCAGGGCGTCACTTCACCGAGATCAGCACTCGGCGCCCTCTGCGCGTAAAGCTTACCAGTGATGTCGGTGAGCTGACCGATCTGCGCCATGGCATCACTCAGAGCGGTATGCTCGGCAGCGGCCGGGAGCTTGTCGTCGAAGTCCATGAACTGCTTGATCATGTTGATCTGGGTGTAGAGATCGGACTGCTGCCGGCGGTGCCAGGGCATCTCGCGCTGGCAGATGCCCGCGAGGTTCTCGATCGCGGGCACATCGAAGGCCGCGTTGCGGAACCAGACAGGTTTATCGCCTACCATATGGGACATGTTGAAGAGCACATTCGAGGGATCCTGCAGCATGACGCCCGGCCGGGGCAGGGCTTTGAGGTCCGCGCCGGGGTTGAAGTGTTTTTCGCGCCAGTAGTCCCAGGCCGGATCGCCGCGTCGCTGCCGGGAAGTCCAGGCAATGGTCTGCATGTCGATATCAAAACCCCGGGTCGACATGTCGCTATAATCGATCATCGCATGGTAGGGCAGGCCGGTGGCTTCCCAGGTCGCGCCATCCTCGAAGATATTGATGCGGAAAGGGACGACCGCCACCTCCCAGATCAAGGCCTTGGGGCCCAGAGCGAGGGTTTCGCCATCAATCATTGTGCCATTAATACTGCGGTTCATCGTGTTTCTCCGAAATCAATTGGTCTTGGACCTAGACTAAGTCTTGCTCATGAAAGTTGCGCTTAAGGTGCCATCTCTTCGGATGGGATGGGTGCCAGCTCATCTACATGTTCGATGATCTTCGCAGCATGGCGGGCCATGTCGGCCATATAAGGAAAGACACCGCCCGGCGGCGCTGCGATGACGCAATCAATCCGCGCGCGCATCTCACCCCCATCATTGTAGAGGCCGACATCAATGGCGCCGCAGGGCAGGGGGTAAGCTGTCAAGAGAGTCATGGCGGCCGCATGTTGCGCGTCGCGCCAATCGAGGTCACCATGAATGAATTGATCTGTTCGCTCGTCAACCTGAAGGTCTTCGAAGTCATCGTCCGATGGGTTGATCAGATCCATCTTGAATTTCTTCGGGCTTTCGCAGGTGATCTTGCCCGCCACCACCATGAAACGGCGCTTATGGCGAAGATCGTAGTCAGGGTGGATTACAACGGGATCATCCTCAGAGGCGCCGATCGCATGCAGGTGCGCAGAGCTGTCATCGCCAGGCTGCATATGGCGCAGAGACCCCAACGGATCCTTGAGGTTTCGAATGGTAAAACCTTGCTCCGGGCTCTCGGCAATCTTCTGCACCACCAAGGCCGCAGGGATGATCGAGCCATCAAGAGCTGCCAGAGTATGCGTGTTTTCATAGGCTGCACGCGCCATCTCACGGCGCCCAGGAAGGATGCCCGGCCGGTCCATACCCCATGTCACACCAGAGGCAGGTGCGGTTTGAAAAGAGCAGGGCACCATTCTACCCTCCAGCGCCCGATCCAAATAGTAGTACAGCGTCGCATCCTGCACACGCTCCTCGGGAGCGACGTAAGCATCAAATACGTAGGGGATGTCGGTTTTCATATTGGTGATCCTGATCTCAGAAGTCTGGCTGGGCTGCCGTTTCCACATCGCAGCGCTCCTGCTCCGCGGCCCCTTCAATGGCGAGACCAAGCGTATCTGGGGCAGGTTTCGAAAGAGTATCGTGGTCAATTTCGTACTGCTCTTGCGCGTCGGAAATTGCCCGATAAAGACCCTCCATCAGTTCCGGTGCGTGTTCGGACACGAACTTCTTTGCCGCAGAGAGACCCGCTTGGCTTCGACCATCCAGATAGCGACCTTTCTTCTTCGCAAGCTTGGTGGCATCGCGGTAGGTCTGGGCGAAATTCACTGCTTGAGCCTGGCTGTCTACGCCATGGAGGGCCTTCAGTTTCGCAACAGCCACCTCACGCAAGTTGATGTAGTAACGCTGAGCCCGACGCGCTGAAGCTTGCCATGCAATCAACCTGTCGGTTTGCTCCTTCGTTTGGGACTCTTTGATATCGTCATCAATGCGAGTTTCGCTCAGCGATGTGTAGGAAATAGCCTTGATCAGACCGTCGAAATCATTCGGCAATTCTTCGGGCTGAATGCGTTTTCGGGCAGATTTCCTCTGCTGTGCGATCATTGGTTCTTCCCTTCCTCGTACTGCGCAAGCGCCGCTTCGCAGCGCTCCATCATCCTCTGCTCTCGCGTGAATTCGAGCGTGTCCTTGGCAACCCTGAGGCCGTCGTAGTCTCCGGTCAGGGCGCTCATGCCGCCATCGACGCCGTTGAGGCAGAAAAGTACGGGACGAATGCCGGTTGTGTCCTGTGGCGCCACGATCACCCCAGATTTCGAAAAGGGGGCGAAGCTGTTGAGCTGATCGCGATCGAGAGCCAATTCATAATTTGAGCTTTCCATCACTGACATGAACAGGTGGTCCATCTGTTCCTCGCGCTCACGCACGCCTTGGGTCGAGACATAGAAGGCCAAAATGCCAGAGGCGGCTACGGCCATCGGCCCGACAACATAGACCAAAAGACGTTCGGTCACTTGAACGGAAGCAATGGATCTCGATGCGGTAATGTATTCCTTCATTTCATACATTCCTTTTCGCAAGAGGTGCCCCGTGGGCTTTGCTCTTCTGTTTATTCGAGAACCAATCCTGGAGGGCGAACCACCCCAGAGCCGCCATAACGACAAGGTAGGCCGAGATGAAGAGCACCGCGATGACGATGAGGAACGTCACCCTGGTGCTGACCGCGGAGACGAAGCCCAGGAGCCCACAGCTGAGAACAAACATGTGATCTGCAAAGCTGTACCCGCCCATCACGCGCTGACCCGCATGGCCTTCGGCAGACCATCCCAGGTGCGTTCATCAAGGAACCGCCCGGCGACCTTCTTGTCGAGATAGACAGAGAAGCCGTTGGCGCCGCCCCACTCATGCCAGACCCCCGGTTTTTCACCGCGGGTCGCGCTGTTCATCGCGCCCGAAGCGTCCATCTCTCCATAAGGGAACCAGTTCCCCCATTGCTTGAAAAGGAAGGGCGTGCCAGAGCGGACGCATTGGTTGCGCAAGGAACGCGCCCAGTTGATATGCATGGGCCGCGCCTCAACACCGGTTTCACCGCCAACGATGACCCAGTCGAGTTTAGCGATACCGTCGGCTTCATTCGCATAGCCCGCGGCGCTTTCAGAGTTCTCGACCCAGATCTCGGCAGTCAGCGCATTCAGGCGCAACTTTGCGCCTTCCTCCTTGTATTTAATGCCGGTCAGCGAGACGGGACCCAACAATGGCTCCATGGATAAGAAAGCTACTGGGAAGCCGCAGGCGGATTTGGCCTTGAGCAGTTTGACAATGTCGCGGTTCGCCTCTTCCTGGTTCACGATGGTGGCACCGATCCACAGGTTGGAAGGCGCGCCTTCGGGGAACATCTGGCCCAGCAGCTTTTCCACGTTGCCCGCGCGCTTAGTCAAAAACATGAAGTCGAGATTTTCGCACTTCTTGACCAGCGCCGCCAGATCGGCACGCCATTCGGGCAAGATCGAGCTGTGGGTGTCGAAGACATCAGCCAGGGAGGCCACGAAGACGGACTCGCGGATGCCTGCATCACGCGCCTTGCTGTTCCAGGTGACAACGCGGTCCCAGTTGCCCTGCTTGGAGCGGGTACGCACAGCATGTGGGCCCCAACGGCTCTCGCCGTCGGCCTTCTCGTCCCAGACTTCCGCATAGCAATGGTCGCAGCCCGGACCAACCTTCTGACATCCCATCCAGGGATTGAAGGTGTGGGTCGCCCATTCGATATTCGTATTCTCAGCCATCTGTGCCTCCGTTTCAGACTTCAGATATGCAGAACAACAGGGTAAGGCAATCTTTTTCGCAAATTTGCAGGAATACGGCGGTCACCGTGTTGATCACGCCGCAGGTAGGGGGTCCTACCGCGCAATACGGAGGCTCACTTATCCTGACTGGGTTGCTTTGTGTTGTCCAGCTGACCACAATCGGGATCCTGCTCAGCTTCTTCGATTTTGTCGTTCTCGACATGGGGGGACGCGCTCTGGGCGAAGGCAGTGAGGCGCGGAACATAATTTTCGTAAAACTCAACGATATGAGAAACACGCTCTTTCCACTGGTTCTCCCGGGTTCCAGCCCCGAAGATTTTCCAGCGCTCGATCAGCTTTTGGTAGGGACCAAGATGGCTCTTCTTTTCATGTATATGGCGATTCATGGCCGTGAGGTATACGAGCTCGCTGAAGTCGATGACTTCTCCTTCGCGCGGGCCCCTCGGAAGGGTAATTTCTCCCTCGCTGGCGGGCGATCGAACAGGGTTGAGGTGGGCCCCACCATAGGCCTTATCCAGCTCTTGGAGCAGGAATTCCGCGCGCGCATTCAAGCCGATATAATGGGCCTGCCAGACATCTGCCCTTTCTCGTGCCGCATCCCTCTGCCTCAGAGCTGCATTCCTTTCTTCGGCCAGCTCATCGATGATTTGTTGAGCGCGCGCTGCATTCCGACGCGAGCTTCTCTCAAGGGCAATACCGCGTTCCCGCCAGTAAACGTCGAACATGTCACTCATTGGGCGCGGTCTTCTTTCGATCTACGGTGATGAATTGCTTGCATTAAATCATTGAGACCTTCGTGAATGCAACCCGTTAAACGGGTATCTGACGGACTTCCTTGATATACACAGAGAGCGAGACCCAATGGCCTAGAGGGCAGGGTGCGACGCGTCCGCCAGTTCAAATTCCGCATCTGTCTCGATGAGATCAACCTGCGTCAACGTCAAACGCCGGGCGAAGCTTTCACGCGTGGCAAGGCGCGCCAGACCCTCGGCCTTGGCGCGAGTCCGAACTGAGGCGAAACCGTTCTCGTAATTCGGGCGCTTTGCTTCGGCAATAGGTGAAGGCATGATGGATTCCTCTATTTTCGCATCTGCTAGTCAGATGTGCCAAAAGAGCGAACCTTACAAGGAAAAGCGCCTGATATATTGTTTTTCGCACATATATTGGAACGCTGTGCTGCTGGGGGTGTTGTCTGTCTGAAGCCCATAGGGGTAATCGAGCATAAGGAGACTGAGATGACCAAGCACATCATGACGACCACCGCCGCACTCGCACTCATGGCTGGCATGGCCAGCGCGCAGGACCTCGCAGCTGAAGCTGAGGTCACCGACGTCGACGGACACCAGACCACCGTCGGTGCCGAAGCCTCCGCCGCCGGCGCCGAGATCATCGATACCGCACAGGCCATTGGTGACGCCACCGGCGACGCAGTCGAGAATGCCGGAAGTGCGACAGCCAATGCCTTGAACGATGCAGGCGAGGTAACAGCTGATGCGCTGGATGCGACCGGTGAGGCTGCTGCAGCTGTTGCGGCCGAAGGCTACTCTGCCGCCAGTGACACAGCTGCACGGATTGACGCCGCCCTGACTGCAGACGCCGTGGTCACGTCGAAGTCTGGCGAGACCTTGGGCACGGTAAATTCTGTGGATGAGAATGCCGGTGTGGTCATCGTGGATCTCGACGGTGAAATGGAAGGCTCGCTTGATCAGCCGATCGAACGCATTGCCCTGCCGGCTTCGGTCTTCTCCGTGGCGGATGACGGTGTGATGATCCCCCTGACGGAAGCAGAGTTCGCGGCCGCGATCAACATGCAGGCAAAGACGCAGGTCACGAACTGATCCAGCAAGTCTTTTAGAGATGTATGGGCCGCCCTTCGGGGCGGCCTTTTCTATGCCCGAGATATGACCGTCCCGTTACTTGAAACTCGCATCATTGAGTTGCCAGTAGGTCTCGGTTCCCTTTAATTTCTCGTTATCCTCGGCCAACTGGAAGGCTGTGGCGCCCTCCTGATTAACTGCGGTCGCGTCGGCTCCTGCCTCCAGCAAGGTCCGAACCACCTCCGGCGTGGAATACTTCGCAGCCACATGAAGTACGCTAAGTCCGCTTTCATCGGCGGCATTGGGATCCGCCCCGGCATCCAGGAGCAACTTAATTATCGCCTCGCTCTCACGCCAAGCTGCACGCCACAACGGTGTTTCACCTCGAGTGGTGCGTGCATGTACGTCGGCACCCGCTTTAAGCAGCGCGGAGACTATCTCAGGGTCATCCGTTCTTGGAGCTTCATGTAGCGGTGTTTGGCCTTTATTGCTACGCGCGTTGACGTCAGCACCAGCGCTTATCACGGCCATAGTCGCTGCTTTGCTCCCAAATATTATAGTCTTGTGCAGAGGGGTGAAGTCAGATCGATAACGCGTGTTTACATCATAGCTCTCAAGGAAGCTTTCGACGTCCGTAACTGTGGCATGCTCCCACCATTCATTGATGCACCTGTTCCTAGCTAATGTATCCTCGGCCGTCTCTTCAGATGCCTTCATGACAACGCATGAATGGTCCTGCGCCATTGTCGCAGTGCCAATCATCATCAGGACGGTCAGAGAGACGCTAATTCCAACACGGGAAATCCTAAGCTTGGATGCCATCACAGCTCTCCTTAAAATCCACAAACCATATTCACAAATAGTATGGATGAATGGTGCCGAGCAGTCGCTCAGACGTCAAGTTCGATGAGCTTTGGAGCCCATAGGTCGGGCGTCCTTTGGGCAAACTTGATCATATTGACGCAGGGAATTCCGAGTAGAAATATCTTGATCTGGAATCTGACATCACCAAATCTGAGTGAATTCATACAAGAATTTTGAACTGCAGCATTCCAAAGGGGTATCTGATGAAGACTTTGCTTAGGGTAACCGGACTGGCTTTCGCGGTGGGGCTGTTCGGGGCGCAGGCCCATGCGGATGGGTCGAAGTGCGTCTCAATGGACAATGATATCGCCAGACTTGCTTGTTTTGATGATGCATATCGAAGATCGGATGCTCCAGATCTCGACCCGCGAGAAGCTGTTCAGTTACTCTCAGATCTGGTCCAGATCGACAGCCCCACAGAAAGCTTAACGCTTTCTGGTGGTGAGGATCCCTGTTCGGTGAAGGCCGTTTACGAAGGGATCATAGTCTACAACACACTCCCAAAGCCCTATCAAATTATCTCGTATGCAAACCTGGACTCTGTCGAGAGGATCGGAGCGTGGCGCGGCTATAGTGATTGGATGGGAGGGGTTCGCGGAATGGTTCTCTACACCAAGAGGAACCATGATGGGATTTGGGTAGCAAGCGTAGATCGAGAGTACCTGAAAGGGAGCGCGACCATCCAGGGTGTAGACTTCTACGCCATCCCGGAAACGAAAACCTACAATGGTCGAGATGCCGTTTTTTACCTCTTGCCACAGCAGTACCGCACCGATGCAGCTAAGGTGCAAGACGCAATAGAAGATGCTATATTAGCCTGTGGAGGGGCGGTTCGGTAAAGCCCCTTACTCAGCCTGAGCTTCGTGATTGCCTGACCGGCTGCTATCCTGCTCCATGCCTAGGGACCGCGTCAGAGATCGTATTGCGGTTCGGATCTCCGGGCTCGCTTCACGGTATGCGCGCACCAGGCCAGCTTCATCTGCGTTTATCCCACTGACTCCAGTTCTTTCATCCTGATCTGGAAAGAACACCCCAATAGGGACATTGAAGAACTTAGACACCTCAAAGAGCTTTGAGGCTGACACACGATTGGCCGCAATTTCGTACTTCTGAATCTGCTGGAAGCTGACGTCGAGCGCTTCGGCAAGCTTTGTTTGGCTCACACCGGCAAGGTTGCGCAGTTCTCGGATCTTCTTCCCGACATGGCTATCGATAACATGTGTGCTCATCTTCAATATCCAATCCGGAGGCTGGCTCCAATGTCGTTTCAGTTTTTTCGATTTAGCAGCGTCATGGAGGGTGTCAAATAAATCATGACCGTATATCTATCAGAAGATATTGCGTTTTTAGTCCAAAAGCACGGTTTTCTCAGTAACCTGATCATTGCGAGTGATCGTAACCGGAGAACCTGCCTCAGGTACGATCGTCTGAACGCAGACGCCGGGCACCGGCTGAAAAAGCATACCTCCCTCGCGTCGCAGCGTCTCGCCATCCCACTCCCAGACATCTTTGGAGAGCGTGACGGGGCCGGGGGCCAGGGTGGTCAAATCCGCTTTACGGTCGACATAGTCGATGGTCTCGACACGGGCTTTCTGTTCGTCTGAGAGGAGAGCAAAGAGCTCCGGATAATAGATTTTGATGTCCGCAAGGAATTTCAGAACCTCCTCAGACTGATATCGGCTGATCACTTCTCCAAAGACATTACGGGGCCGCGCTGTGCAGAGACGTTCCAGCTGCTCGGCATCCATGGCCTCCTCGGGCACCCACTGACTACGCAAGGGAGCGCCATCGATAAAGATCGCATCCGACATACCACCGTAGGGCAGGTAGTAATGCCCGTTGCTCTTGAAGATCCGGCTGTAGGCCTTCAGGGATTTGACACCCCGATCGATTTTCTTGCAGTAGTCCGTCTCGTCGCAAATCCAGTCGTGGAACTTCCGCGCCCGCTGGGTCGGACCCTCTTTGCGGGTCTTCGTTCCAAACTTGCAGCTGGCACAGGAACCGGTGAGCAAGCAGCTCTTGTCATTCACGAAGAGATCGCAGCTCTGGGGATTTTCGCAGGACACTTGGAGGCGCGCTGCGCGGTCGGACTTCTTGCCGAAAATTGCCTTGGTGGGGTTATAAACCCAAGCCTTGATGATTTCCGGCATGATTGTCTCCCTTCGACGGTGTAGCTCTATAGTTAATCGTTTGCTTTTCGCATTCAATCTACGCAGAGCGTTTAGCCCAGCAAGCGAGGCTGCGGGGCAACATGTAGCGAGCCATACAGTAAGAGGAAGGATGGAGGAGGTGTACAAAAATCACAGCTAAACATGTCATTTCTGTACACCAGCTGGGTTCAGCGTGCCTGGCGCTTAAACTGACTAAAGATCTGCCCAAAGCCATCTTTGTCTTTGCTGGGGTGAGATAAGGATTTCACGCGCACCTCGCGTTCAGGACTGATCTCAATCAAGCTTGAGACGTTACTGCGAACTGGAGCAAGTAGGTCCGCGTCCATATCAAGCCGATCAACATGAACTAGGATATGTAGCCGCAACGAGCGTGCCTGTGCCAGGAGAACTTCTGCGCCCTTACATGAGGTTATGTCAGATAGGCTCAACAATACAGGCAGGCGTTCTCCACCCGCCGGTCGCGCGGATGGCATATCCCGTAGACGCATGCCAATCTTTAGTCCGGCCATAAATTTGAGGGCAACTGTCCCGGAAGAGAAACCAGCTTCCGGGTAGGGGGTGTTCAGGGCCTTCGCGATTTCCACTGGATGGATGATCCCGGGGCCGCGCATATCGATGATACCCGAGAACGCAGCATGCAGGGCGGAAACATCCTGTCCAATCACGAGGCTATGGAGGCCGTCGAAGACCCGAGCTGCAGGAAGCTCGGACGCAGGATATGCAGGCATGTCGCGAAATTTCGCAGTGAGGTGCTGGAGGAGATTATTGAAAACATCCTCACCTACACGGCGCGGCTGAACCGGCCTCTGTAAGAGGTCGATTGTCATCTTGAGGACTTGATCCGTAAATTTCCGGGAGCTTAGCTGCCCCAGAGCTCGAGCGCGTACCATGCCTTCATGGAGATCATGATCCTTCAAGCAGCGCAGGTATGATGGCGAAACATCATTCGGCATGCTTGAGGTGTCTCCTGCCCAATCGACGTCTTGCCTTTTAGCGCATTGAGATAAGATTGCGGACAGGCACGCTCCTGCCATCGTCAGCATTGGTGCGCCATAGTGCTGCCTTGAGCGGTTATCGATGTCTTGCATCAAGGTACCGACAGTCGTGCGCTCGGCCAGCACCAGACCTGCCAATGCAATCGGGTCATCACTTTCCTCGATTGCATTTGGAGAGGGTTTGCCTTCCAAGATATCGTGGAGGTGTCCCCAGCTTTCCTGGCCATGCAGCCGAGCAATCAATTCAAGCGATTGGCCATGTTTAAGGGGCAGGCGGCCCTCGAGGGCTGTTCTCAATCGGCGGGCCTGGGCCTTAGCCGTCGTCAATGAATCCGGGAGTCCGGGTGTCGTATTGGGCATGCGAAAGCATCCTTCTCAAAAGGGGTCATTCGTCGGCAGCTCGATCCATGACCGCCAGGACCCCATGAAAAAGGATATCGCTATGGCGTTTTCGTCGGAGCGCATGTTCTTCATAGGCGGATGCCCGGATCGGAACGGCCATGCGCGGCACCGTTCTTATGATATGCGAAGGCCATGGTGTGACAATCCGTTGAATTGACATATCCGCAATCTTTTGTGGATAACGTATGAGATCACCCGTCACATCTTACCATCATCGACGCATCTAAGCCTCTTTACCGTGTACTGATGTCAAATATTCTGGTTTGGTCACACCGATGAGAAAAATGTAATTCATTGAGCCTTTCAACTGCGCTTTTTGGGCATATGTGCTGGGTAAAGCGAGGACAGAAGACATGCGAAAATCAAACAACAAGAAACTATCAGTGCGCGAGCGCAAGGAAGCCCAGCAGATGCGCCGCATGCTGATCATCGGTGGCGGTTGCTTTGGAGTGGCGGCCGCGGCCGGCATTGGGGCAACCTTTTTGGACCCAACTTTTCCGGTTCTTCCGGGGGAGGGCACGCTCGATGATCGCATGACGCGCGCGGGTATCGACAGTCATACGTTGGACCTGACGCCTGGCATTGTTGCGAAAAGTATTCTCATTATCGGGACGACAGATTGCACCTACTGCAGGTCCTTCGTCGAAGACGGGCTCGAAAAATTGCTGGCCTACGCAAAAGTCGCTGGGTTGGGTGTTGCCTATGCTCCGATTGGCCTTTCAGAAAGCTCATTGGGTTCAACTCGGCTCCTGGCCGGCTTCGCCCGCGCCAATGCAGCGCCGGCCGAAATATTGCAAACCGTTTATGCAGCTGGCTTGGATCTTCGGACAGGAAGAGAACTGCCGCTTGTAGCCAATCGCTATGGGGAAGAGCTTGGGCTTGCTGGGCATGAGATCAAGGAAATGCTCGCAGAGTCAGAACTTGACGTGACCAGCCGGATCCAGTCCACGATGCGCACCTTCCCCGTTCAGGGCACGCCAATGTTCTTTGTTGCGAATGACAAGGCTCCCGAGCGTATCAATATGTTCAGCGGTTGGTCAGGCTTCTCCTCCCTGCGCGGCCGGATCGATGCGGCTCGTATTGCATGATTTGGGCGGGCCGCACTCTCAAGCGTAAAAGCCTTGGCCTGCTTGCTGGCCTTGGCTCTGCATCCCTGCTTTTGGGGGCACTCGGCTTTGAGCATATCGGAGGATACGCGCCCTGTACATTCTGCCTTTGGCAGCGTTGGCCGCATCTGCTGGCTGTGATCTTGATGTTGATCAGCATTCGGCTCCGCCAGCCCTGGGTTTACATCCTCGGCGCGCTGGCAGCCTTCACATCTGCGGGTATTGGCGTATTTCACACAGGTGTTGAGCGGGGTTTTTGGAAGGGGCTTCAATCCTGTTCGGGGAATGTCGATCTCACAAATGTATCACCTGAACGCGCATTGGAAATCATCATGACAGCAAAGGTCGTCAAATGTGATGAGGTGGCCTGGCAAATGGCAGGTCTTTCGATGGCGTCATGGAACGCTATCTTGTCATCTCTGCTCGCAGCGCTCTGGATCAAGGCATACTTTACACGAGATAATCAGCCCACCGGCGGGATCTGAGCCCCAGGTCGTCCAGCAGCATAAAGCGCCAAAGCCCGTTCGAGGTGCTCTTTCGCTTCGTCCTCTTCCATCCAGCCAGCTTCCAAGGCCGCGCCGCAAATCTCTACATGGGTCCATTCCGGCGCGCCGATGGGATCTGCCCCGATACTCAAGGACCATCGATCCCCTCGAGCGCGGAAGTAGAAGGCCTTCTCTTTGATGGTGCCTTCCGCCTGCACGGGGCAGTTGCCACCCAGATACGCCAGATCGTATTCAGGCACATGCAGTTCTGATGCGGGAATTGACCCTTCAACATGCTTTGCCGCGGCCAGGATGAGATCAGCATCTGCGGCGGGAGTGGTGCGTGCTGAGAGCTCATAAAGCGATTTCGCGAGATCCGTTATCGGTCGGTCTTGGGTCTCGATGTTTTGATCCGTCATACTTTATCCAACTTCCGCTTTTCCTTAAGCACAGCGACTTCCGCGCGACGCTTTTCGGTCAATACAGGAAGCACCTCCTTGGCCTTCGCCACAGCATTGGCGATTGCTTCCTCTAACGTATTACCACAGCCGTGCGCCAGTACATCCGTGCCGGCACGCTCGGGCATCTCAAAGGCGATCTTGACCGAGGGGCAGGTGGGCTCGGTCAGGATGTGATGCACGGTAAGGACGAGATCAGAGAAGAAGACATCCCAGGGCGCCAAGCTGGCCCAGTCGGCGTAGTTTTGGGGCTCCACATCATTCAGCGAAAGCGCAGCTCGTGTCTTGGTTTCTACCGTCATCAGTTCCATTTTCCCAGGTTAAGCATCTACGTTTTTCGCACATATAGATGAGGGCCTATTATGGCTTGTGCATTGCATGGACTTAGGGTGTCGGCATGCTGTCATGATCTGCATACCAGATTGCATCCATGCCTCTCTCATCGATCTCCTTCAGGGTGGGCATTTCCTCTGCCTCGATGGACAAAAAACGATCGATATCCATAATGAAGTCGAGGCTATCATTGGGTTTGAACTTGAGCTCCGTGAGGCAATTATGGAAGGCCTTCACAATGGCAAAGCCACCCGCCAGATCATTCAGAGTTACGCGCTTAGCTTCTGAATGGCAGACGTCTCCCTTGACCCGCCCTTTAGCGTAATCACAGAAGGCCAATACGGGGTGATTGTACCCATCAAGCGCCAAGAAGCGATTGTGTGGATGTACCATGAGACGGATGACATAGCCCTGCTTGGCATGCAGTGTTCCGCGCTCCTCACACCAAGCGAATGTGCGGCGCAACATCTCAAGACCTCCGATATCCTCTTTCCAATGCGGACATAGGTGCTGGTAGCCGGCCGCGGCCAGCTCGCTCGTTTTCTTGATTTTCCGAGGCTGCACCACACCGTCGACGACCTCAGGCTTGAACGCCTCCTCCTCGAGCGCGAAGGCATGTTGATAGAGGCCCAGGCCGCGCGGTCTGGTAAAGCGCAACTCACCCCCGGAGGGATCCTTGTCAATGATACGCCCCACCGGTGCCAGCGCCGTCACGGGAGGGGTCTCCACAAAGTAATTTGCCACAGTGGCGGGCACTTCTTCTTGGAGCGCGTTTTGCGGTACAGGTTGGGAAGCCTCTAAATCCCATTCGAAGATCTGGCGGCGACGAAACCCATTCGACTCCGCTTCATTGCGATGGACTGAGACGAAGGGGCTGATCTTCTTGATGCGCCTCAGGATCTCCGATGCGTCTTGGCTCTCCGCGGCCAAAGCTGGAACGCCGAGAATGCCACGCAGCTTGGATTCAGGGACGCGTTCAAGGATCGCATCCCGCACCTGTGGTTCGCTGTCATACTCGGCGCGGCGTTGAATGTTGAAATCCAGATCAACGTCACCATAGCTCATGCGGTCGTTATCCATCGCGCTTCCGAAAAGCAGGATCTCCTTGATGTAGACGAGGTGACCAAATTCACGGTTGATCGCAGTGCTCTCCTCAATGACGGCCGGCAGAATGGCCTCAACCTGCTCCCATTCGATACGTTTCGAGGGTTTTGCCTGTGCAAGGGCATTGCCCTGAACGGTGCGATGCCAGAGGCCAAGGCCCATATTGGATGGCTCAAGATATCCTGCGCGCGCCGCAGCCCGCAGCACAGTGTCTGCATGCATCGCATCCAAGCCGAGGGCCTGGCCGAGATCGGCAATGCCAATTGGCCTGTCGATTGCTGACCCCGGAGCATGAAGGACTTGATAGAAGTTGATCAGCTCAATGCCGTCGATTTTGGTGAACTTGTCTTCGAGGTTCAGTTTGGCGAGTGTCTTCTTGGATTTCAGAGCCATGCGATCCTCGGCAGTAGCGGTATGGGTAATTCATGCACAGTACCGTCAATCTTCAAATTCGCAAGTCTCTTTCCAGTTGTCCCATGCGCCACGCTCGGCAATGCAGGCGGCCTGCAGGTCAGCAACGATCTGCTGGGATGCAATCTTCTCCTGAGACGTCGAGCGGTTTTCCTCTACAGCGCAGTAGGACAGTGGACCGATCAGGGCGAGCACCAGCAAGGCACGGCCGAGGTAGATTGGGAAGGATTTGGCAGTAAGAAGGTCATGAAGCATAAGGGGAACCGTTTCAGAATTGATAGACGATAGGTATTTTGGGAGACTTTGATTTTCGCAAGACCTACCAAATATCGTTTGCGGCGACCTTACTGTAATCACAGGTCTCCCGCAGCATGATGCCTTCGCGGACCATGGCATCCCCCATATCTCCGAAGAGCTGCTGGGCCAGGGCGAGGATGCGTTTGTTGGGCTGTGACATGGGTTGTGCATCAAAGACCTGCTGCGCGATCCGGCGCCCGTCTTCTTCTGATGTCTCACCCATCCGTGCCGAGAGATGCGCAAGGGCGATCAGGGCAACGGCTGGCGATCGCGACACGCCTGCATGACAATGCACTAAAAGACGCTCGGGGGCGTCAGGCAGCTCATTGTCGAGCACAGCCATCATCTCGATCATATCAGGCAGGCTTGGCGGCACACAGCCATTCAGGAGCCGCGGCACATCGTAAAATCCCATATGGTGGTAGGGGACTTGCGCTTTGGCGAGAACATCCAGTGCAATCTCTTGATCGCAGCCATCCCGATCGGTGATCGACAGCACAAAGTCAGGCTTGAAGCGTTCAATGTCACGCTCGAGGACGAAAATGCCGGTGATCGAGATTTCTGTCATGCTCTACTCCATATCTCCTCATGGGATACTTTTGATCTATGTCCGAATTTCTCACCTTACTAGGGCCTGCGAATATGGTCGCCTGATGTTGTGAAAATGCCATGCATTAATCCGCGTCCTCTGAAATCGGTCTCGTTTCTATGATCACGAAGGCCTGTGCTAAGCCCTGTTCATCCGACAGGGTCAGGTGGACCTCGGCGCGATGTCCTGGCCGGCAGATGTCTGCAAGATGATCAGCTGCACCACCAAGCAACCTCACGGCAGGTCGGCCGCCTTCCAAGTGGTAGGTTTCGATGCACCTCCAACTAATGTTGCGGTTCAGGCCAGTGCCCAGTGCTTTGAGGACGGCCTCTTTGGCCGCCCATCGTTTGGCGTAGAAGCCCGCGGGATCCAGAATTGTGTTTGCCTTGGCCATCTCATCGGATGTGAATACTCGCTGCAGGAATCGGACCCCAAGACGGTCGATGGACGCCCTGATCCTGTCGATGCGCGTCAGATCGGAGCCGATACCCAATATCATAATTCTGAGAACCCAGGCCATATGCGAAAAATACAGTATTTACTTATGCTCGACGATCACGCATAGTCAACCTCAGCAGGAATGCGGTGCTACGGCGCCAGTGGGCGGTCAGCCCTCTTCCATCGATAAATGCCACAACAGCAAAAAGTGGAAAACAAATGCGATACGGAATTGAGGGCACGGCCGTCTGACATACACTGAGGCCAGCAGGCTTCAGGCTTCTGCAAAGGATGAGGGCGGCCTGCGAGGGTTCGCCTTTTTTCATTACCGTAAAATGGAACCCCTTCCTTATTCGCTACGTTAATCTTGCGAAGCAAATTTGAAGAGGAGAGAGCGATGAATTGGGACAGGGTTCAAGGCAACTGGAAGCAGATGAAAGGCTCCGTACAGGCTGAATGGGGTAAACTTACCGATGATGAGATCGATCAGGCTGCCGGCGATCGCCAAATGTTTGTCGGTAAAATCCAGGAGCGCTACGGCATCGCCAAGGATGAAGCTGAGCGGCAGGTGGATGAGTTCGCCGCACGGCACTGACACTGGTCGATTTCAGCCTGATCAAACGGCCCTCTGTGAGGGCCGTTTCTTCATTCTGGAGCACTGCCTTTAAAAGAACAAATTTCTCGGTATAGTCCGACAAATTAAATGAAATTGAACATAATATGGAACGCGGTAATTCTTGCCGGGTAGTTGAAATGCTTGATAAAATATTGATTTGCGCTGGCTTGGCGTCAGTGGGCGTAGGTATGTATCTCTGCGATCAAGGATACGAAAACAATGCATCCGTCAGCCTTGTTATCATAGGTTCTATCGCCATCGTTGGGGCTCCCGTTGCGCGTTTTTTCAGGGATATGCGATAATCGAAGCGATGAGCGATTTTCGCGCGCTGATATGGGATAACGAAACTGGGCCCGATCATTACGATCGGACTCAGTTAATAGGTCTGGATGCCTGAGTGGGTCAGCCGGTGTGGAACATCGTATTGAAGAACTTCGGATCGATGCTCTCCTGCGCAAAGGTCTCACCCTGGGTGAGCACGCTGATCGCGTCATGGCTGTGCAGGCTTTCCTGGTGGCTGGCCACAACACGGAAATCGTTGATCCGATCATCAAGAAGGAGTTGCTCGCAATAGAGGCGCGCGGCATCTTCGACGAAGATCGGGTTGGCGGCATTCAGTTCAGCGAAAGCCTGTTCATCCTCGCGCTTGACCATAACCTGTGTCTCGGTCGCCACGGCTTTACGGCACATCTCGATCAGATCTTCGAACCAGAGGGTATCGGTATCCGGCGTCATCTCAACAGAGATACGAGCGACCGAGCGCTGCGAATGCGGTGTGGCCAGTTGGCTGCGGGTGGCGCGGGCATGCTCAGACAGCTCAAGCGAACAGGGGCAGGTGCTCGAGTAGACGTAGTCGAGATGCATGATCTTCTTGCGCTTACCGTTTTGCTCCACGAGCTCAAGGGCAATGTCGTAATACTGATAGCCCGACAAGCCCGACCGGAGGCTTTCGATCTTCATCGGATAGGAGAAGCGCATCTGGATCCGGGCGTCTAGGCTTTCAAGATCAGCCTTATAACCGTCAAGCGCGGCTTCCATTACCTCGAAACTGAAGGTCTGTTCGGCATAGTTGTAAAAGCTGCGCATGATCCGGGACATGTTGATGCCCTTCTTCTCCGCCTCAAGCGAGACCGAGCCGGTGACGGATGTCTCGAGCGTCAAGGCACCACCATCTCGCATACGAAAGCCGATGGGCAACCGGAAGTTGGAAATGCCAACATGCTGGATCATCTGCTGCGCGCCGCGGATCAGGCTGGACGGGCCATTCTGCAGGTCAGGCAGGGTATCGCGATAAGCTTCGTCGACCGTAAAGTTCTTGGGATAGTCACGATTGAATATAGGGTAGGTATCACCTGCGAGCATTCGCATGTCAGATGCGTTGATCTCAGCCAGTTCTTCGGATGTTGCGTTGAACATCCAGTTTTTCAGAGTCGCAAGAGCCGCCTCAGCTGCTTCCCGATCTGGTTTTCTTGATATGTTATTGACGATGTTCATAGCTCAGCCTCATGTCCGTTATGGCGGCTGTGTAGGTCAGGACTAACCAAATGGCCATAGGCATTCTAGCCTTTTGGTCGACAGAACATACATGTTTTGACGTATGTTTTGTACAGATAGCCCTATTGGACCGCCCTTTTAAGGGCCGCCATGCTTGTCACGTCTTATGATTTTCTTTTTATGACCTGGCCCTTTTTTGGGCTCATGGGCTGCTCGGCCTCTTGGTCGTATGGCCAGAATCGCCTGGCCGGTCGAAGCGTGATCCAATGTTTGATCGGGGTACTTGATTTATATAGGGATAGACGGAATCGGGGTAAAGCGAATAACTTAACTATTGCTGAAATGCGGCTCAGTTGTTTGTTCATGCCGTGCTTTGCGCAGAGCGGACATATCCGCCATCATGGCATGATGGTGCGCATCCATCTCAGTGATTGTTGGCTTGCGATCGACCGGGATGCAGATTGGGACTTCATTATACCGGTTTTGGCCACGCGCACATGTGGTGCAGTAGAGCCCAAAGGTTCCGCGGTTCAACCAGACGGCTCGGCGCCCCACACATGCAGTGGTGTTGCAGACACCATTGTAGACCTGACCTTTGGTTGGGTCCTCATGCTTGGGGTATCGGTTGGCATGCACCTCGCCGACCTCAGTTGATGTCGAAGTGCGGCGGGTCGTGGCGGGCTTGGCGTGCCGGGCGCGAACATGGCCATTTGGGGTCAGGGCGTTCTGTCTGGTCATGTCGATCACGGTCCTATGTGTTGTGCTGATAGAGAGATAGGGGGTGCCATGATGGTAAGGTAGGGTGTTGCGAAAAATAAACCTGTTATGCTGATTCATTGTTGCAGATTTACGTCTTCTATATGGGGTGTGACTGATTTCAGGTGTTCCTCAACACGGTATATATGGCGACGGGCCCGATGGTTTCGGGGCCGTCGAGGCTGATTGAGGTGTGCGTTTTGTGAGTGTGGATGGGCTGAGTTCGGTTATCGTTTAACTGTTCTCATTATGTGCTTCCCCTTATTAAACGATGGTACATAACGATCAGGGATCCGGCAGGCTTCAGGTGCCCATATGGAGAAATCCGACCTCACGCTGTCTCCAATTGGGTCCAATTCAAGTCCGGCAATTGGCTCACGCCTCCTCGAACTCGTTACGGAACCGGCAGATAATCATAGATAATTTATTTCCCAGGCTGCGTTCGGAGCGGAAAATCTTTATGTGATACTGTCGCTAATCGTTTATATGAATCGCCTAAATTCCATCTTTTGTAACAGGAATCCGGGCAATTTTTGTGAGATATTGGGAATTATCCATTAAAAACAATGCTGTAACATCGTAACATGAAATCCAACTTTAAGTAACGCCCGTAAGCTACTGAAGTATATACCCTTTATAGATATATATATGTATGTAACAGAAATATAGAAATAGTGTATATACGAGAGACACAGACCTACTCTCAGATCGCGCCAATATAAAGACATATCCGGGCGTAATGCGTTACAAAGTCTAAGTTATTGATTTTAAACAATATGTTTGTAACAGAGGGGTTTTTCGCTGTAATATTGGACTGCAGCAGGCGTAAGTTCGGTTTAAAATCAATATGTTACGCTGTTACAGGCGGAGCGTGCCGAATTTGAGGGCTTTCAGCTTTCATCTGCGAGAAATAGATTAGGGAAAACACCTTCAAGGATAATAACAACATGGATCTCTCCAAACGTGGTCACCTGACCCCAGCCGAAAAAACCATGGTCTCGCAGACACTCCAGATTTTCACTCTGGATGGCATCGCTGGCTCACTTGACGACATGAAGGGAAGGATCATGTTTCATGGCGGGACGTCCATCTCAACGATCCACGGATCCCCCCGCTGGTCAGAGGACCTCGATTTCGTCATCAGCCCCGAAATGTCAAAAGATCTTGATGCCGTGCGCGCCGAGGTGGAGCGCCAGGCTGCTGAGCGGATCGATGAGGTGACACCGGGTGCGAAGTTCGAGCTGATCGACAAAGGCAAGGCACGCGGCAAAGTGCGCGATGCAGATCCTGGGACGGTGATGCGTTGGACTGGACGCTGGGAGCACCCCAGCCGGATCGGCGCCGTAAAGATCAAAACCGAATTCTATATCGCCGAGCCTGATATCACAGCCCAGTACAAAGCTGAGGACGCAATCGCCGAAGCCGTTGGCATCGAAGCCTACCACGCGATCCCCGCGGCCACGCTTGATACCATCTGGGCCGACAAGATCATGGCGATGTCCGCCCGACCGGCCATGAAGTGGCGGGACGTCTATGACATGGGTTACGTGATGGCACATATGGAGCCTGTCTCGGATGATGCGCTTTACGAGCGCCTTGAGGTCGCATGTGCTTCTTATCGCAGCAGCATGGGGGCAATCCGGACCGGCCTGCAACGCGATTATCTTGCGACGCTTCCAGAGAGCTATGACACCTTCCGCACTGACATGGAGACCTGGTTGCCAGGCATGGCCTTCGACAAAGCCATTGAACTGGGGTCTCTCGAAACCTACCACGCCGCCTGCGTGGCACAGATAGACCGGGCACAAGAGATGATCGCATCACGCGCGCCCGAGCTCAAAGTTGAGGAAGAGGATTACTCTTGCGGGTTTTGATCGACGGCGAACCGAACCGCATCGACCTGATACCACGTGATCCACAATCCACAGACTTTGCGAAAAATTGGGACACAAAAGAATTGCCCTTGTAAAAAGGTTCGGTTACGCAGAAATTCAGTATGAGTATTTTCGCATAACCAGAACCGCGGAGTGGCCATGTCTTTCAAGTTCGACTTTTGCATAACCCTTACCAATAACGAGGGCCGTGAGGATCCTGTATTCCAGGATGCGGTTTCTGCCGATCGCGAAGACGATCTTCTGCAAAGCGAGCTCGCCGAGAAATGGCAGAAAGCGGTGGCCATGTCCGACGTGCGCGCTGATGATGGCACCGACTGGGATGTTCAGGTCACCTGTACCTGCGTCACAGAGCCGGGCACCGGTGTGACGGACTGGCAGGACGACACGATGCCACAGCGTGATGAAGTCACCACCTATCTGAATGAAGCGCTGAGCCGCATGGCGCCAGCCAATGCTTGATTTTCGGACATCCCAAAGTGATCCCCTGCGGATTGCGAAGCTGCGCGTTGGGCGTGGCGCGATTGGGATGACCATCTGTCCCGGTAAGAAGGGGAAATCCAAGACTGGACCATCCTGGAACCGGGACCTGCGTGTCGATCTGAACGACATCGCCGAAGCCGGCTACAAATCCATCGTGACGCTCATGGAGTGGAACGAGATGCGGTATTACAACATTCCGCATATCAAGCTCGAAGCGCGTGATGCGGGAATCGACTGGCATCACTTCTCTATCATTGATGGTAATGTCCCCGATCGGGAACAACTGCCCGAGTGGCGCAATCTTTCTGCCAAGCTGCAGCGCGACATCGGAAATTTCGGTGGGGTACTGATTCACTGCCTTGGCGGCCTTGGCCGGACCGGAACGGTTGCAGCAATGCTGCTCCAGGACATGGGGATGGCTGCTGATGAGGCGGTCACGGAAATCCGCAAGCTGCGGCCGGGTGCGATTGAGAACGAGCTTCAGGAGACTTTCGTAGAGAACTATCGCGACTGGTCTGCTCCGTAACCATGCGCCATCTCTTCGTCTCACTTCTTGTTGCAGCGCCTCAGATGGTTCTGTCGGAGAACATCCAGGTCTTGTCTGAAGGTCGTATGGAGTTGAGCACCCTACAGATCGACGGTGAGTTGCCTGTCTGCACGGGCATGCTGGTTGCCCCTGATATGATCGTCACCGCAGCTGATTGTCTGCTCGATGCATCAGGCACCCCAAGAGGATCAGTCTCGGCTTTGCCCGGATTGAACATGGCTGAAGGGGCAGGGCCCAGTGCTTCAAAGCCTGGTTACAGGGAATTTGGCATTGCGGCCTATGCTCAGGGCCCTGAGATTTCCACCCTACGCCTGGGGTTGATCGAAGGGCGGAAACCTCCTGCGGACTATATGAAGATTGGTGAGCGGACGCTGGATCCCGTGATTGGGCAAACTCTTGAAGTGCTGCACTATGCAGGTGGCAGCCAGCCGGTACAGGCTTTCACGCGATGTGTGGTTCTTGAGGCTGAAAATACCTCTGGCCGACTGGATTGTATTTTGCCCGAACTGGCAAAAGGAGCGCCGGTTCTCTTGGGCGGCGCACCTGTCGGTGTCATCCAAGATCCAAGCAGCCCTGACGGCGCGGCATATCAACTGCTTCCGCGCGCGGGGCTGGAGCCCGTAGAGACCGCAGCGGCAACGGCTCTGCCGATCGTGACCTTCTCAGCCGTGGATGTACTGAACACCTGTGACGTCGATATCCATCAGGGCGTCTTCTGGCTCGATCTGGACGGTGAGAGCTGGCGCGACATCGCCAAACGTGTGCCTGCAAACTCACGCATAATCTTGCCCGCGGCGACCGTGGGCGATGCGATCTTTTCCTATGCACGATCCGATGATGGCCTACTGGAATGGGCTGGGGATGATCTGCAGGTCGAGATCAAAGGGGCAACCCTGCCCATGGTCCAGGTGCCAGTGCCGCAACCTATAGGCGACCTTACACTGACCTATTCCTGCGAATAAGGCCCTCACCATTTTCAGTGTGATGTTTTAATTTGGCACCACGGTTTCCAGTAATCCTATCGAAAGAAGACCATGTCCAAGATCCAGATCCCCAGCGTCGAATTGATTATCGACCTTCATGACCGCATCATCGATCAGACTGGGGGCGCCTCCGGCATCCGCTCGATCGATGCCATCGCAGGGGCCTGGGGGCGCACGGAAAGCCGTATGCACTACGAGCCCGACATGTCGGTGCCAGCCGTCGCCGCCACCTTCTGTGTGTCCATTGCCAAAGCGCATGGTTTTGCAGATGGGAATAAGCGCGCGGCCTATGGTGCCATGTCCATGGTGCTCAGCATGAATGGCTTCAAACTCGAGGCAGCACCACAGGCAGCCGTCGACGCGATCGTCGGCGCCGCGGCCGGGGACGGCAACACCGAGATGCTCGAAGAGTGGGTTACGGCGCATGCCATCCATGACCCGATCTATCAGAGCCTCTTTGACTACGATCTTTCCGGGCCGGAGGTTAGCCCGTGAGCCGGACCTATATCCAAAATGAAGTCGCAGCCTTCTTGCGCACGACCGATCCATATGGCGCGCTCAGCAACATGCATGCGGGCTTCCCCCTGCGTGTTGTCGATCTCGGCGTGCCGGCCACCGAAAACTACTATCAGGCGATGCGCTTTCCGCATCTGCCCGACTTTCAGGCCAAGATCCTGGCGGAGCCGCATCCGGTCAAAGCAAAGCGTCTGGCCTATACGCGCAGCAATGAGACACGTGTCGATTGGTATGATGTAAACGTATCGCTGATGCGTCACTCCCTGCGGTTGCGCTACGGTCATCATCCAGAAGAGATGTCGGATCTCTTTGCGAAAACAAATGGTATGCCTATCGTCGAGATTTCCAGTCGCGACAATTTCTGGGGCACATTAAACGAGAACGGCATCCTGCGCGGCGAGAATGTCCTCGGCCGGCTCTGGATGGAGCTGCGCCAAGAGGTGGCGGATCACGATCCCACGACGCCGTTCGAGGTCGCAGCGCCCAAGATCTCTGATCTTATCCTTTGCGGCCGTGAGGTCGCGACATTCACCCCTGAGCCTGTGCGTAAGGCGCAGGCCTCCTTTGACATCTGAGAGGCTTCCATGCGCACGCTTATCCTTCGCCCCCAAACGTATCAATCAGAGGTAATGGCGCTTCTGTGCATCCGCAGCCACGACATGGGTGGGGTAGACTATGAACGCGTTGCGCGGCTCAGCCTGGACCAGGCTGCTTCCGTTTTGGCGGGGACCCGGGGCGGCAATGGACTCTCTGCAATCGGTAGTCATTTTCCCGATGGGCAGTTTGATAGGGAAGCTGCGCCGGGCCGCCTTACCATTGTGCCGCGGCCAGACCCGCAGCTGAATACCCGAAATTTCATTATGCACCTCGCCAAGGAAGGCAGCGATCCGGAGCAGATCTGCTATATTTCAGAAGGAATGATCCATGAGTTGCAGAGCATTCGGGCTGATGTGGAGATCAAAGTCACAGAACAGGACTTCAAAGCGGTGGAGGATACCCTTACGCGCCTGAAGGCGGCCGATCTTCGTCGCCAAGCCGCTGAGCTGGAGGCTTCTCTGGAGCAGGAGCCCGACGCGCCCGAAAACATATTTGCTGAAAGCCCAGGCCTCACCCTCGATGATCACAGCCCGAAAGCCATTGAGGCAATCTGTGCCAAGGACCCCGTAGTGATCCGGCAGGAGCTACAGGACTCCTACGGCGATCGTTTGGGGTTTGAGAGCAGCCAGGAGGAGGAATTCGGCCGCGGGAGCTTTGTTGTTACAGTCGACCGCCGCACCGTTCTGACCGGCGCCTATGACAATTACGGTACCACATCGTCCATGGAGTATGATCTGGGCCAGAAGCTTACGCACGCGCGCAAAGCCAAACTTGAATTTATCCTGGAAACGATCTGGGACACCACCCGCGCCGGCCACCGGCCTGAGGATTTGGTCGAGGAGAAGATGTCGGCGCTCGACAGCTTGGACATGTGATGCAGAAAACGCCGCGCTGCGAGTTTTCGCAAGAATACTGCATCCTATGCGCAGACATAGAGTGAGAGAGACCATGACGTTCAAATTGACCATCGAAGAGAGCAAATCGCGCTACATCATGGAGCGTGAGAAGCGCTATGATGTGAAGGTCAACGGCACGAAGGTTGATGAGCTCTACTACAACATGACCGGCTACCGCGGAGCCTTGATGACCGTTCACGGCACCCGGTTGGACATTGGTGAGAAGGGCATCTCGGCTTGGAAGAAGGAGGCGGCTGCGCTTAACCGCGAAGCGCGCGCACTGATAGCTTCTTTTAGCGACCCGCGTCGCCTGGTCTCGAGCGACTTCACTTCGGATGGAGACCTGCGCAAGCTGACCTTCGCCATGCCTCACGATGCTGCGGATAGCGCGACGATCTATGTGCGCCAGAATGACTTCATGGCTGGTATCGAGCTTTTCGGCGTCGAAGATCTCGACATCGGTTATTTCGAAACTGTCGACCCGGTCCCTGACCTTGTACCTGGCGAGCTCTTGAGGTCTGGCGAGTTCTGGGGGAACCAGAGAGCAGCTCTGGGCATCTTCAAGACCTCTGATCCAGATTGGACAGCAGTGGTAACCGGCGATATTCCAACCATCACCGGCAAGCTCATCGCAGGCGATATGCATTTTAAGAAATTACCCCAAGACTGGGGGCTTGAGGATCTTGCAGTTCTACTGGCTGAGGAATTCTCAGAAAACGCCTCGAGCCTTGTCTTCTTACCAACTCAGACTGTCAGTGCTCTTATGGACATAAACGGCACGGACGTAATGCGTGCAGATATCCTGCCGGGCAAGGGCACCCGGTCGCAACCGGGCGCGGTGTTCTCTGAGATGATCACGTCAACAGGCCAGCGCCCAGATATTCACCTCACCAAACAGGATGAATGTATCTTCGGTGAATACCTTCGCAGCCAGGGGCACCGCTTCGAGGTTGTCGAGCCCGAGACTGCCATCGACGATATGCCAAGCCCATGAGATTTGCAGGTCTGCGACTTTGCCAGCTCGCGACCAGTCATGTGGGGGTTGGCAAGCTCGGTTCGAAGGACATGTCGGCCATTGCCGAGATCGATGCAAGATTGCCTGAAGATTGTCGCTACTCGGGCGGCATACTTTGGCGTGTCATGACAATCGGAAAGGATAAGGCAGAGGCTCTAAGAGAGGGCAGGGAGGTCGAGCTAGACCCGCGGCCCTATGACTGCTGGTCACAATCTCAGGCTTCCCTGATGCGCATCCTGCGCCACCGCCAAATTGGCATGGCTGAAGATGAAGAACTTCTCCTTATGCGCCAAGAGGTAACAGCCGCAGAGAGGGGCATTGATGTCGAGGCACTTTTTATCAAGCTGGGGCTGAAGGATAGTGGCCCCTCCTGGCACCAATATGCGGGCCTAGAGCAGGAGGTCATCCTGCGCGGCGGCGCCCGCATCACCCCCGAAATGGTCGTGGGGCTCTGGGGCCCGCAGGATTACGAGGCCGGAACCCCCGTCGCGGGCGAGCAGATCGAAGTGTCTTACGAGGATGTTCGTAAAGTCGACGCCTGCGTTGGACTGCACAATGGAGGCTGGCTGATCACATCAGGCGATGAGACTTTCCATGTCATTTGGGACTACGGCGTGCTGAGCGGGCTGCCTTATGATCCTGAAGAAGAACCAAACCCCCAAGATATGCCTGAATTGTAAACTGGAGAACAAAATGAGCTATGAAATCCCCTATAAAGTCACGGTAAACGTACCAGGGCTTATCGATGCCGATGGCGTCGACCTGACGACTGAGAAGGCGGCCGCGGCTCTGGAGGCTCTGGCCGCCCAGCTGCGCGCGGAACCGCAAACTTTGAAATCCGTGTTTGGCGATGCAGGTTTTAGTGAGGTTGAGGACCGCTGGGTGGTGCGCTCCGCCTACAAATCCAACTCGATCCGCAAGGCAGATGGCAGCTGGGTGACAGTCAAAAGCACTGACATCGATCCCGCTGATACGATGCGCTTGGCAGAGGCGGCAAATATCGGTGATCTGGGCGAGGGTGCGATCTGGTCGAAGCCCGAAGACATCTTTGGCACACCGGTATTGGCGACCCTCAAGGACGATCTGGCCATGATCGTCGAGCAGGTCGATATCTCTGAATGGCTTGCCAAAGCTGATGTGGAAGATTTGGAGGCTCTCGTCGAAGACGATTGGGCCTATGGATATGGCGCCGATGCGATCTACCACGACCTGGATGAACATGGACATCCAAGCGCGGTGCGGCTTTCGAACTTCCTTGCATTGAATACCGAAAGCCCGATGAGAGAGCAGGTTGGCTTCTCTGTTCGTGTAGAGGATCCAGATGCGGCGAAAGCCTTTCTGAAAGAGGTGAACCCGTCAGTGTTCGAGCAGGTCTTTGCGGATGAAGAAAACGCCATCGGCGAGCCGTGATTTGTAATGGCGTTCTTGTTTTCGCAAGAACGCCATATGCTCCGATTAAGAAACCTCTCACGGAGAACTGAATATGGCCCGCAATTCCTGGAAAAACTACGCCAGCATCGGCGCGCTCGCCGTGGCCGGCGGCTTTAGCCTTTCCTCCTTCATGAACGAGCAATCCGATGTCTCGACGTTTGATCTTCCACCGGAAGTCTCGGTGATGACCATTCAGGAATTCCGCGATGGCATGACCATGGCGCATTTCTCGAAAATCCGCGGCATCGCAGACATTCTGTTGGAAAACGGCGCCACCTTCTCCCCGGCTACCGAGATGCGCGTCCGCTACGCCTCAAAGATCGCTGAGATGAAATACGCCCAGTATGAGGGCAATGATCACATGCAAATGTCTTTCGACATGGCCCGTTCTGAGGGCGAGATGGAAGCGCGCCAAGGCGAATGGTCGATCGCGGCGCTCGATGCCTATGCAAAGCAGGCGATGGAGCTTGATCAGCGCTTCGTTTCTGTCGCGGATGCAGCTGTGGCCTACCTTCAGGATGAAGGCATCTCAAGCACCGATGCCGAGGCCTATGTGCGCCGCTCAATCGGGCTGGCCTATCACGACTACCTCAAGCAGGATGAGGTCTCCGTAGCGGGATATGATCCACGCATGGAGATCACTGAGGTGAAACACGCCGGCGTGGTTTTCGATCTGCACGAAAAGATGCATGCATTTTTCCAGAACCGGCTTGGTCAGCTTGACGTGGCCGATGATGCCTTCCTCTATATGGAAGACCAGACGGCCTTCATCGAGGCCGCAGTGTCGGATGATGAAACCACCCCTGAAATGGAGATGTGATCATGAGCGTTAAAGGCTTCATGCTGTTCAAAACAGAATTCGCGGAAAACGAATTCCACCCTGACAACGCGCCGCAGGAAGAGCTTTCCGCTTTCACCGCGGAAGGGTTTGCAGAGGCCTATTGCCTATATCCCACCCTTGATGAGGCGAATGCCGCGGCCGAGGAAGATCATGCGATGGTACTTGATGCGGTGGCCCGCGGCGACATGGAAGACGCTGAAGAGAAGGCCTGGGCCCTGCCGGTCAGTGTGGATGCGGAAGGAACCGTGACAATCTTCAGCGCGGACAGCGAACATGAGGTCCGCCAGCACAGCATGGAAGAGATGTATCAGGTCTTTTTTGGCATGGAGCCCCCCAAACTGGCGGAGCCAGATCCAGAGCCCTGAAGTATCTGCGCGCGTTGAGGGCCTCTTACTTAGGGATTTTCACATGGCCCGCATAGCTTGCTGCCATACCGAATGACACATCGAGGATATTTGAATGTCAAAGATCAGAGAATACGACTTCACGACCACAGGAGGGATCGTTGCAACCTTCTCACATGAAGCCGAAGCAGCCCGACTGAAGGTCGTGATCAAAGAGGTCGATGGCACAAGCAATACGCTCCACTTCAACAACATCGGAGAGGGTGCGGAGCCGATCGAGTTCTTCGACGAGTTGGATTGGGATTACATCAAAGGCAAGATCTTTGGCAGTGGCGGCAGAACACCTGACTTCCTGAAGACCGTAGCATCCATGTATGAACAGATGCATGACTATGCGAATTACGGCATGGAAGATGAAGTCGTAGCGGATCTCACCGATATCGTGAAGCGCACTATGGTGCTCTATGACGGCGATGATGAGCTGGCCTGCTCAATGCTGGTATCTGCTATGCGAAATTCAATGCAGCTCGACGATTGTCATCACATGATCCAATTCAGCCCCACGAAACGCGTGATCGACTATCGCGATAATGTCTGGGGGCCTCTGCGAGAGGAATTGAGCAGCTTTGTAGGTTTCTCGCCGTTCGAAATTGAGGACGACGAAGAGATCGATCTCGAGGATGAGAACCTCGAGATGGAAATGTGAAAGAGGCAGCCATGAACACCCAACTGATCAAGAACCACCTAACGGGACGCGAATTTCGTGTGCGTCTGGTGAATCAAGGCGACGCCTATGGCCTCGGTATGCAGCTAACCCATGAGGATGCGGACCCCTTGGTGGAATTCTATGATGCGACCTATGATTTCGATGTATCTCCAGAAGGGGAGGTGTTGGGCCAATTTGTGGGTCGGTACTATCTGTCCACACTCTGCGGCGAAGATGGTTTAAGTAAGAGCATCTTCGATGGGAAGAGCGGTTTGAACCTCGACGGCGGCGTTGATGTCTGGAGTATCGATGCACAGGGCATTGAAGAGGCGCGCCGGGCCCTCGTCGAGATGGGCGCCCTTGAACCGAGCCCGTCGCTTGATGATGCTCCATCTACAGCTGACAGCGATGGCCCATCCTAATGGCACACACAGTGAAAAATGAAGTTGCGCGCGAAGCCTGGGGCATGATCTTGGATCAGATGGCCGCCTTGCAGGAGCGTATGAAGGGCTTTGGCTTCCAGAATGCGAAAGCCTCCTACAGCAGTGCCGATGGGTTTGGGCTCTCCAAGGTTGGCTTCTTGAATGGCACCGGCTCCATGCTCTCAGGCGATGTCCTGTCCATCGGTCCCGTACCCGCATCCATCTCGATCGACATGGATGATGCGCAGCAGCCTTCTTTGCGTGTTCATGGTTATGGGGCTGATGATGACAGTCTGCAGGGCGCAGCAACAAAGATCATGGAGAATATCGTGGCCTTCATCTATGCCACGACGGATGATGTGGTGATCGACCTCGATTTGAAAATCGAAACCAGCTATGGCCTGACTGTTGAGATGAACGGCCCGGGTGGGAAGATTTGGGATCAGCCCGTGCGCACGAAAACCCCCGCGGAGCTGCGCGCCTGGCTCTACCGGGAAGTGGAGCGTATCGAGGACGAGCTTTCAGATCGCTTTACCTCGCTCTCGCAGCAATGGGTCAATGAGATCGAGGCGCGTTGGCCTGGGTCCAATCCAGAATTCATTGCCGGCAATGGAGACCTCTTCCTGCATCTGGATCATCCGGTGGCCGGAAGGATCAGGTTCGATAACTGGATCTATGAAGACCTCGAAGAAATTTGGCCGGGCCTATCGGATCATGTCGAGGCGCATGAGGATGTCTACGCTGAGCTACAGCTTGGCATTGGCCTGCCCAGTACAGATCGCCTCCGTGCCGAGGTCGAACCCCAGGCAGAGGATGAGGCCCTGCCTGAGCTATGAGTTGAGTTCAAGCAGCCTTGCGCCGCTCAAAACCCGACCCGGCTTGTCCGGCGCCCAGTTTGGTCTGCTGATAGGGGAAGGGCAGGGCGCCATAGACGATGCCGATGCTTTTGGCGTCGTCATAGATGTCCGGCTTGCGGGTGTGGACGATCGCATCCGATACCTTTGACGATGACATGATGAATTCATGCACCCGAACAAGCAGCTCCTCTTGGGTCTCAATCGATGAGCCGCTGAGGCCGCGGATGAAGTCCACGAGATCGTCATAGTCGTAGAAGCCCCGGTCCTCATAGCTGTCGATCTGGGTCACGATAGTTGCGGAGACCAATACGCGCTGAGCGGTGGCCTTCTCATGGGCATGGATGCCGAGATGCATGTCAATCGCAAGATTGTCGAGCTGGACCACATGGGGCGCGCGGCCGTGGGAAATCGGTGCCTGACCATATACCAGGCCAACACCCTCCGCATCAGGATAAACATCCGGCTTGCGGCTGTGAACGATGGCCGAAACGACTTTGTCGGATGACATGATAAAGCCGTGGATGCGCTCAACGAGCTCTTCTTGGGTTTCGATATGCTCGCCGTTAAAGTCCCGCACGAAACGCGCCAGATCGTCGTAGTCATAGAACCCGTGGTCGTTGTAACTATCAATCTGGGTTTCGATTGTCGCAGAGATGATCACACGTTGTGCCGTCTGCTTTTCAAAGTCATGGACACCAAGATACATGGTGAGTTCCAGGTCATCCATCTGCAGGGTGAAGTTCGGCATGTGATATCTCTCCTTTTGACTAGGGCTTCATAAACCTTTGGTCATGGATGACCAGAGCTTTTGTTTAGAAATGACAGCTGTCGGCGAGATGCCGCATCCGCTCTCTAAAGATAGTGGTTTGCGAAAAACAACAAGACAACCTTATAATTTACCTAGAATGGCATATCTTAGATGAGAACAACAAATCGTGGGAGACCACGACATTTCTGGGAGATACTTTATGGCTGGACCTTTACTACCGCTCGTTGCCGCAGGCATTGGCGCAAAACTGCTGCTTTGGAATAAGCGCGGCGCCATTCTCAACCATATGCTGCGCAAACAGGCGCTTTCAGTCATTGGGGAGCTGGAAGTGGACCGGCTGCGGCTCTACCGCAGTCACCGCAAAGACATCACCTCCGATCCTTTGGCCGATGTTTACCGCATCACCTGCAATGGCGAGGACAAATTCGCTCCACGTTTCGGAATTGATATGCATCTCTTCGCTGTCGCACCAGAAGGCGCAACGGTCTATATTGTTGCCATCCCCGCGACCCTGGCATCTGAGACAAGCTTCGTGAAGCTGCACCCGGCCGACATCGTTGATGTGGACTTCATGGCTTTGATGAAAGCGGTACGCCAAGAAATCAGCAAAATGGAAGCGGAGCCAGAGGAGAGCGCCACAGTTGGGGCTCCTGCGGCATCAAAGCCAACAGTCGGGGAAACCCCGGTCAAACCCAAAAAGACCGACAAGCCTGACAAAGCGGAAAAGGTTGCGAAAGTTGAGACACCTGTCGGTGGTGAGATCCCCACGGACGGCCAGGCCAATGTCCTTAAGGCTGCAGCCGCCAACCCGGGCACGGTACTGCAGGGCGTTTCGCCGCAGTCTATTGGCGCCTGTAAGCGTCGCGGTTGGATTGCCCCCATTGGCAAGAAATCGGGTAGCCTCAAAGAGATGAAGTGGCAAATTACCGAGACCGGTATTGCTGCTCTGGCAGCGTCCGAGGCATGAGCCGTCCTGCGGTTCTCAATGCGCGCAAGGTCGGAAAGAACCGGGCGGGGGCGGTCTATATTGGCCGCCCGTCGCCTTGGGGGAATCCGTTTTCGATTGGCAAAGATGGGACGCGCGAAGAGGTGATTGCCAAATACATCGCATGGCTCCACGACAACCCGGAATTCGTTGACCGGATCCGTCGGGAGTTGGCGGGGAAAGATCTGATTTGCTGGTGCGCGCCAGACGCCTGTCATGGGCATATTCAGCGTGACATTGCAGCAGGTGACCCCGTTCCGCCGATCCCTCAGAAGGATCAGCTTGAGCTGATCTGAGATTCACAATCCGGGCGAAGCTGCCCATAGGAGAAAATATGGAAACCCTCTGGTTTGTTCTGCTTACTGTCATCGCCACTGTGCCCACAGCTGATGGCGTAGATCCCTCCTACGTGCCGGGTGATGTGCTGCAATCGGGCCTCGTTGGTGGAGCCGAGACGGAAGCCAAATGCGAAAAGGGCGCCGCAATCCTTTCAAAGCCGATTGAGCAGGCCGCTGGTGGCAAGGCCATTGTTAAATGGAGCTGCGTCGAGATGGCCGCCTCCGTGGGCGTTGCACAGGGGTTCGAGACTATTCCCCGGTCAAGAGAGTAGGCCGGCGCTGCGCCTCAAGCTTCAAAGCAGGTTGGGTGGGCCTTACCATCAAGTGGTTTCCGACTTTCACGGGCACCGCCTATCTTTGCGAAAAGCAATGATGTAATGCAAATGAAGACTCGCGACTTGGTCACCCCGAAGATTGGCATGACACTCTTTTCAGAAGCCGCGGGGCTGATGGTCAACGTCAAAAGCGTCAATGAGAAGGGCTTCGACTTCTTTGTCATGAATGGCCTCTGGTATGGTGGAGTCCGTGACGGTCAGATTCTGATGTACGACGTCCCGACGGGTGAGCGCTCGCGCACGCCAGAGATGCCATACCGCGGTGGGTTCGAGGCCGACTTCGTTCAGGTTCTCGAGGTGACCGAGGAAGAATACGACCACTGGTACATGGTACACAGCCAATACCGCATGCGCGTGCGCGACGCTGAAAATGAGCATATTGAACTTGAAATGGACGACCCGGCGGGTCGCATTCTGCGCGCCCAGATCGAGAAGGGCCTGAGCACTGAGGCGCTCGAGGCCGAGTCTCGGGTTTTCATCGAAAAGAAGGGGCTATCGAACGAATACGCCGACCACCTCGAGGCCCTTACCTACGACGAAGATCTCGACGATGAGGAGATGGAGCCGTGAGCGCGAAATACGTTCTCCGCTCTTATGCTTTCTCTCAGCCCCAAACCATCAATGGAGCCGGTGCAGATGCCGAAGAAGTCTTTGCGCGCTCCATCAAGCGCCTGGGGATCACGGCTGAAGAGGTCTACTCCTTCTGGCGCGTAGGGGAGAGCATCCAGCAGGTCAGCAAGATTAACGAGTATCAAAGCGTGACTATGTGGGACCGCGGACCTGGCGATGAGCTGATCTTCGAGCTCCGTGGCCTGCCAGTTCTAGGAAATGATGCGCGTGCAATTCTCGCAGGCCGCTTCATGTCACCCAAAACGACGCTGGTCCTGAATAACCAGGAAAAAGGCCTTACCGAGCGCAGCCGCGTGGCATTCGATGAGCTGATCGCGGCAGGGCTCTTGTCAGAAGAGCCCGCGGAAAATGGGTATGCAGAGGCCCGGCGCTACGCGCTTACTGAGGCCGGGAGGCTCTATCCGCGCGCTGCCTCCTTCGAATTCATGGCCAGGCACGGCAACTTCAAAATCGTTGAGCCGATCTCCGATCGGGAGATCGAGAGCGAAACGAGCTTTGAACCATGAAGGCATTTCACGCCTGGCACGGATCGAAAGATCCGATCTTGACATATGACGCGCCCGACAAGCCTGATGTCTTGCATCTGGGGTCCATTGAGCAGGCGGCCATGCGCTGTGGTCACGGGTATTTTCATCTGATGGAAGTTCAGCCTGACAAGATGCGGCGCATCAAAGATAAAGGGTCGGACAAACGCGCGACTATTACCCGCGCGCGCCGCAGCGGGATGGACGCGCTCGTATATCTCAACCGCTACGAGGGCATCACTACGGAGAGCCTGGAGGCAGCACTCGAGCGCTATACCAACGATCAGATCGATTCCTTCACGGATGCCAAGTTCCGCCGGGTCTTTCCTGAAGCGCGCGACAGTTATATCTTACTGAACCTCCCCAAGGAGAGCGGGAAATGTGCTGATGGCAGCCCGCCGGTCTTTACCGAGCTTGGATGCTATAAGGGGCGGCGCAACGCTGAAGCGGGTTATACCGAGAAGGTCAAGCTTGCGGGAAAGGACCGGCGCCCCGCGGCGGAGCTACCCTTCAATAAGTGGATCGGCCACAGCGATCCATATGTCCTGCGGGAGGAGTATTTTGGCGCTTCTGAGCGTCGGTGGATCGAGGATTGCGAAGACGCCTTGGTCATCGCAAATATGCGATTGGACTTTGACGCCCCTGACATTCCGGGCCTGGCCTGCGCGCACCTCTATGAGGAAAACGGGTTGAAGTTTATCTCTGCGCCCAATGCACTTTTGGTGCGCGATGCTGGAACTGAAGACCTGCTGGGCGGAATCGCACGGGGCGTGGTGACGGTTTTCCCGGAGTATCGCGGCCGCGGTATCGCACAGGCGCTGCATGTCTGTGCCGAGGAGACCCGCTGCATCAACCTCAAACCCACACATTTCTCGGAAGGCGGTTATGCCAGTCGGAAGTCAGCGCACCGCGCGCTATGTGAGCGCGCATTCGAGCGTGGGGAGCCGGTCGCGAAGGTGAATCGAGATGCTTACCAGTTACAAAGATCGAATTCTGAGATCGAACCTCAGTTTTGAACAACTGAACCGATCTGGGCATGGCCCTTTGCGTTCACCCAGGCCCCTTTGACAAAGGTAAATCTGCCTGGCGCATATTCACGACTGTGAGCCTTGCGGTAATGGGTTTTCCGGACTGAACGCTCTTTGAGCGCCTTTGCCAAAAGACGGTCGCGGTTTTCCATGTTGGCATTGTCGAAGCCCATATTTCGCAGCTGGGCGATCCCGTTCCGGCCGCCAGGGATCATATTCAAACCGAGAGGGGCGAGAGTGACCTTTTCGACCAGCTTCTCTTCCATCTTGTAGATACCGTCTTCCGTCTCGGAGTAGCCAGAGATTTGTGCGATCACCCGGTGGGGGATCTCTCGCCGACGGAGATCACGCCAGACGCTATGAAGGAGATGCCCCTTTCCATCGCGCATATCTTTATAATGCTCTACCATACGCTTTACGAAGGGACGGGCGGTAACCCCGATGTAGCCGTGCCCGAGTGTGTCAAAGAAGCTTTGATCAATTATCTCTTTTCGACGCGCTTCTTCGGCATTGAAGCGGATTTGATAAAGCCAATTGTTCCCAAAAGGACGCTTGGGGATTTCGGAGGCGCAAAGGAAGTTGAGCGGGAGGCGAATTTCGCTTGTCGTCTCATCAAATAGGTATGCGAGGTCCTGCAACTTGTCAGCAGAAGCAGGTGTCCTGACATTCCCATCATCGAAATAGCCCATAATAGCCACATGGCTACTTTGATCCGGCTTTCCTTGTTGAGCACCAGCGACCACGGCTTGTGATACATTCCCATTTTTGCCGACGACATGCAAAATCCGTATCCGAATGCGCAATCCATTTTCTGGGATAACATCCGTACCAAGGACCTGCCTTAAGGTCTGCTCAATGTTGTCGCGTACCATGTCGGCGATAGACGGGTCCCAAAAATACGGAAGAAGTGCGTCCCGGGTGAGGTAGTGACCGTCACCACCGGATGAACGTTTTTCCTTCAAGGCCTTCCAGGCCACCTCTGTAAGCTTTGCCTTGTTGCGCGCTTGGGCGCGTCTTGCCTGTCTCGTCATATGCTCCCCCATCTCAGATATATGCGATTTGCTCACTCTTTTCGCAAGTCCGTCATATCCTTAGAGCATCAAAGGAGACCGGCATGACGGATGAGATCAAACTGGCCGCGGGCCGCGACGCTGAACGGGTTCGGGATGCACTCGCGCGCTGCAACAGCTTCGAGGAGGTCCGAGCACGGGGCTTCCTGTTTCATGGCACCTGCGAGCAGATCACTGGCGACATCCAGGGCGGCGGCTATGACGGCGTATTCTGGACCGCGGACCGTCCCAGCATCGCCCAAGCCTATATCCCGCGCTCAGGCAGCACCACCTGGCTGCATGAGCCCTATGAGAGTGATCGTGATAGTTACCTGAAGCCCTCTAAACACATCGGCTTCGTTATGCGCTGGGCGCTTGATCGCGCTGGCGTCACGCTGGACGATCTCGATGTGGAGTGGAACGGAATGCAAGCCTGGAGCTGGACCATTCCCAAGGGCTGGCCCACCGAAGGCGATTTCGACGATATGATCCGCAGCATGGGATATGTAGCCGATGACCGCGGCTGCTATACAGTGTCGACGCGCTACACGGATGAGGGTGAAACCCTCATGCCCGCCGACTGGACATTGCCAGGTCAGCTTCTGATCGCCCTTCCAGATGAGGATTTCAGCTTCTCCGAAGCCCGGTGGTCGGAAGATGGCCTGGGCTATGCAAGCCACAACAGGGTGGCCGACTTTGACAGCTTCGCACAAAGCGGTCAGCACGGCTTCAGCATGGAGGACTGTTTGCAGTCTGACATCCAAGGCAACGTGGGACATGAGGCTTTCGGGATCCTGCCGGAAGGGATCAAGCATCTCTCTTGGATGGCCATCCCCGCGGTGCGCCATGATGGCGCCAATTTGGATGTCTTCAGCAAACCAGAAACCCCCGCATTCGTGGCCTTCATGAAAGAGATCAATCCGAACTACAAAACTGAAAATGAGATTGCCGTGACTGAAGAAAAAGAAAACCGTCTCTATGCCATCATGACCGACAGCCACCAGCCCTACGACAAGACCATTCTGGCACGCATGTCCCCCACGCGGTCCAAAGTATCCGGCTTCTGGACTGATCGTGATCCAGAAGGCGTTTGGCTGATGAAGCGCGAAGAAGCCGAGGACGTCCTCTCGAAACTGCATTGGAATAATCCGCGCCTGGTGCGGGCGGAAAAGGCCATCGGCATCATCGAAGCGCAGCGCGATGCCCTTCTGGAGGTGAAAGTCGATCAACCCTTTGGGCAGCGCGACCCCGAAGTGGAGGCGCCAGAAGTGGGTCTGTAACCGTCCAACTCCATATTGGGAATGCTTGCGTACTTTGAGTTTTCGCACTGCGTTCCTATTCTCATGAAAACCAGAATCCCCTTGGAGACCCCCTCATGAATGACATCCCCGTACAAGCGCCGCTCTATGAGGTCGTGACCGAGATCGAAGCCCTCAATGATGATCACAAGAACCGCATCATCAATATGGTCTATGGCAATAAGAACATCGACCATGAGGGGCGCTACACCGACCCGCAAGGCGACAGCCACAAGCTCGCGAAGATCCACTTCACCCATAAGGTCTTCGAAGATGTGCCGGGAGCGGACACGACAATTGATGGTGTTGACGCCATCAGGTTCGATGCCCCCATCAACATCTATCTCGAAGACGATGCCGGCGTCATGACCGGGATGAAGGCTGCCAAGGGAGAGATCGAGTCCCATTGGTATATCGGTATTATTCTCAAGGATGAGACGGGTCAGGGATGGTTCTGCGGCTATGACGAAGTACCAAAGAATGATCACACGACCACCGCGCCTGATGCTCCGGTGCTGCGCAAGCTTTCGCTTGAGGTGCCTGATATTGTTGCGCGCTCCTATGGTGATCTCAGTGAAGGTCTGCCGGTCGAGGGTGAATTCCATATTGCCGCGGGCGACGATGGTGTCGTGACCGGCATTCCTTGGATGTCGACATATGCCGACACGACGCCCGATGAGAGCGTCACCCCTGAGCAGCAAAAGTACCGCGAAAGCGAGCGCGAGGTGGTTGATCAGATCCTCGAGCGGATTGCGGCTCTTGAAGCTGAGGCGACGGTCGATGCGGGCATCTGAACGCCCGTCCTTCTGATCGAACCACACCCAGATATATAAGCGAGACAATAGATGGCAGTTTTCAAGCGCGGCGCTCTTCCAGATGCTCCGAAAATCACACTCTCGGATGCCCTCGCAGCGCATGCAGCAGCAAATGGGCTTGGAGAGGATGTCTACCGCAAGGCTGCGCTTGCAAGGATGTGGCACCATCAAGAGGACGGCGGACGCCCCCAACAGGCTTTCGATGTCTTCAATCGGTTCTCGCATGCAGCCGAACGCCGGATGAAGAAGCTCTCGGAAATCCAAATCGGAACACCGTGGGATGAAAATGACCCCCAGGCAGCTGCAGATTTTCATTACGGCCACGACATGCTCGCCTCCGTGAAATTCGTAGATGAAGAGGGTGTCTCTTACGATATGGCGGAGTGCCGGCCAATCAGCGGCCCGGATATGCATCTGGGTGTCGTATTCCAGGATGACGCGGGGCAGGTCTGGTTCCACGGCGTTGAAGGTCGCGATAATGCTGAATACCCCAGCGGGGAGATCACACTTAAACGCCTGTCCTCCGACACACCTGCGGGGCTTAAAGCCGCTCTTGGTGGGGGTGATGTGACCGAATTGATGCCCTTCGTGGGTGAGATCGGCATCGCTGCCAGTGATGTCATCTCGCAGTATACTGAAGCCGAGATGGCATTCATCCGCGACGATGATCCCTCAAGTCACAGCTGGAAGCCGCAACTCGCTGCTGCTCAAGCTGCGGCAGCGGCCCAGCTTGCCCGTGAGAAGAATATCGGCGAAATCTTTGACAGGTTTGTCGATATCAGCAAACTTCAGTTCCTCAAGGAAGGGCTTGAATACCCGATTTCCAAGGACGAACTGAGCAATCACCGGCGCAAGACTGTCTACAACACGCGCAGTCCCATCAATGACATGTCCGAAGCGCTCATGGAAGCCTACCGCGACGCCGGCTATATCAAGAAATGCCCCAACAACGGGCCACGCGCCATCCGTGAGATGTCAAAATGGAATGCCTGGCTCTCCGGTAAAGAGTTGGACGTCTACGACAAAATGACACTGGGCCGCGCGCCGGGTTTTGACACGTTAGAGAAGTGCTTTACCGCAGCGAGCGTCGAGATCGAAATGGACAGGGAAAAGGCGCTGAGCCCGAACGGAAAGATCAGCTATGATGATCGCGTGAAGTTTGACCTCGACGAAGAGGAGGTAGATCAGGAGATCGCCCTGACCGTCGAGAAGGCGCGCGCTGCTTTCGTTTCCGAGACACTGGACCCATTGATGTCCCGAGACACCTCCACCTGCCAGGTGACGGGTAAACACCTGCGTGTTGGCGGCACCCTCTTTGCACCTGTTTTGACGCAATTCACCAAAGATTACAAAGAGGAAGTCGCCCCCGTGGTGGAAACACCCAAGGCCGCTCTCCACTTTGAACTCCCGATGCCCACCGGTGAGCTGGTCATGACGGATTGGCTGCGCATGAAAGGCTTCAAAGAAGGCCTGCTGGCACGCGTCGGTGGTGATGACTTTTACGACATCAATGGGGCCGTCGGTCTCGATGAGCGCATGCAGGACTATTTCACGAAGGGCGGTCTTGCGATCGTTCAGGTCGGCAACAGTTCTCCATTTGCCTATGACGACACTGCGGGTGTCTGGCGCATGGGCCGCGTGGACGAAGACTATTTCTATGACGATGATGGGAATCGTACCGGTGAGGTGATGCCAGGAGAGGCTTGGACCACCTGCACGGATCTCTGGGCGAATATCTTCGCGGACCGCGCCGTGATCGTCGATATTCTGATGGCCTCGGGCGAATATGAGAGCCGCGAGTCTGCAGATGCCGCTTTGCTTGAATATGTCGATGAGAGCTATGGCGCCTCAATCACCAAGCTCGATGTGGATCACTTGCATGTCTATGCGCCCACCGGTCACGGGCTGCACACCGGCAGTTTCAAAAAGAAGTTCCGGGCGGATGAACTCGACTACCCGAAGTGGCGCAAAGATCAGTATGTGCTTTCCGTGGAACCTCTGACCGTCGACCCTGATGTCGTTCTGGAGACCGGCTGGGAAGCCCCAGCACATGAGGTCTCTGAAACACCGGAGCCTTGCTGAGATGAAGGCGGCCTGGGAGGCTATGGCCACGATGTGGCTGATGCAAAATGAGGTTTTCCGCGGACAATGGTGCGGGGGTGGCGCGCTGCGCAGCGAGCTGCCCACCATGACCTTCGGCACGCGACAGGCCGCAGAGCTCTATGCGGGCGCACCTAACAACCACATCCTGGCCAAAGGGCAGGAGATCCGTGGCGAGATCTTTATGGCGCGGCTTGCGGCGCGGAAGGTCTACTGTCGCACGGCGCTGGCAGACTGCGATCCGTTCTTCGATCTTGATGTGATCGGCAATGACTTTGGCCGCGATGTGCTGGAGGCAGTGGTCGCAGAATGGGGAAGCTCTGCCACAAACAGCAATGCCTTTGAAGAACTGCACGAAGAGACAGGGTTAAGCCTTCATGAGATGGTGGCTTCCTGGCCGGATGAGCTCCCCCAGCTCCCGCCAGTAGATGCCCATCTCGCATTGCGCGTACCGGCCTTGGTCGAGGCAATCCAATCGGCGGGCTATGACGCCGTTGCTATCGGTGGATCGGGTGCCACCCATGGGCAGATGGAATGGCATATCTTCGATCCGAGCTTGGCCAGGGATCCCGAGACCGGTGAGCCATTGCCCGTATTTTCAGAAGACCATGATTTGGAGATCATCCCATGAGCTTGCCCGACTTTAGCCTGCCCGTCTTTTTTGCCAATGAGAATGCCACACTCCTTCAGGAGGCCATCGCAAAGGTGGAAGCCCCTGAAGGGGTAAGCATTCGGGTCGTTGAATTCGAGACGGACCTAAAAGCGATTACGGATCTGCCGATGAATAGGTTCGTTGATACGATACATCCAGCCTATGGCATGACTTCGAGCGATTGCTCAGACGAGCTGACATTGATCGCGACACGGAATGAGGCGCCCATCGGGCATATCAGTGCGTCATTTGAACTCATAGGAAAGTCTCAGACGAACCTAGACCTCTTTGTTTCCAGTGTCTTTGTGGCTTCAGGAGAGCGCAAGAAGGGTATTGCGACTGCGCTGGGCAAAGCAATGATGCACACGGCAGAAGCCTGGCGCCAACAGGTCGCCCAATCTCGCGGGATGAATTTGATGGGTGATATTGATGTCTCCGGAGATACAGAGCCCGACTCCGGTGGGGAAGTCATCGTGACCGATATGGAAGGTCTTGCAATGGAGCTTTCGGATGAAGCCTTTGACAGCTGCCAGACCCACAATCCAGATACGCCCGCGCCCTAACACCGCGGTTATCCACATATCTTTGCGCATGTAACTCTGCATTCCCTAAGGGTGAGGCATAGGCTTGTGTAGATTGATACTCAAACTCCCCAAGGACAGCGCTCATGGACTTCAAAGGTAAATTCATCACATTCGAAGGCGGTGACGGCTGCGGCAAGAGCACCCAGGCCAAACTGCTGGTCGAGGCCCTGCGCGAAAAGGGCTATGATGTCGTTCATACCCGTGAGCCCGGCGGCAGTTCTGGCGCCGAGGAGATCCGGAGCCTTATTCTGACCGGTGATGCAGACCGTTGGTCGCCCGAGACGGAACTTTTGCTCTTCAACGCTGCGCGCCGCGATCACCTTGAGCGCACCATCAAGCCTGCGCTCGAGGCAGGTAAGGTCGTTATCTGCGATCGTTTTGTGGATTCCTCCCGGGTTTATCAGGGCCTCACGCGTGGAGACTTGCGTAAACTGGTAGATGATCTGCATGCTTTGATGATTGGCGTCGAGGCGGACTTGACCGTCTTGATGGACATTGACCCTGAAGAGGGGCTGCGGCGCGGTTTGTCTCGCATTGACGCTGAAGAGCGGTTCGAGAGCTTTGGATTGAGCTTCCAGAAAAAGGTTCACGACGGCTTTCGTGCTCTGGAACATGACTATCCCGAGCGCGTTCGGCGCGTGGATGGCAGCGGCACACCTGAAGAAGTGCTGCCACGTGTCATCTCCTGCCTGGAGAACTTCTTTGCGAAGCAGGCTGAGAATGAGCCCGTGATTTGAGAAGCTTATAAAATTCTGAATTTCCTGACCAAGAAAAGGACGTGCTGTTTCGTCTTATGGATGAACGGTACAAGTGATGAATGATGCGAGATGCAAGATCTGCTGAGGACAATGCTCAAAAGGGGGAGGGGTTCTGCACGAGCCCTGAAACCTTTGAGAAGTTCCTATCCGAGCATTACGACAGGATCTTTGCCTACGCCTGGCGGGTGCTTGGCAATCATGCGGATGCCGAAGACCTCACACAGGAGGTCTGTCTCGCGCTGCCACGAAAGCTTGCGGGATACCGCGGCGATTGCGCACCTACCACCTGGCTATACCGGATCGTCTCCAATGCGGCGATCGACATGCTGAGGCGGAATGCCGCTGCGGGACGCTCCAAGGGCGCCTGGGCGGACAGTCTGGCTCTGGCGGCCGCTGATGGGCAAAAGCGCACAAGAGACAGCCAATGGCTCTCTCAGGCGATGTCAGCCCTACCTGAAGACCTCAGGGTCACTGCGGCCCTGCTTGTTGACCGAGAGATGTCACAGGCCGAGGCGGCCCAGGCATTGGATGTGGCGCCGGGCACGATTGCTTGGCGGATGAGCGAAATCAAAAAGCGGCTGAAGGCCGTCGCGAAAGAGGAATGTCATGACTGATCAGGGCGAAGACATCTTCGAGATGCTTTCCGAGGCTCTTGTCGAGACAACACCAAAACCCGATCCGGCGCGCCGGACGGCAAATATTGCGCAGGCAACAGCAGTTTTTTCGCAATCCCACCAAGAAACGGGGGAGGCAGTGCGTCCTATGGATAAGAAAGCCGGACGAACCCGCTCGGCTGTATCTGAAAGGATCGCTTTTATGACGCGCAAAGCCAAATATCTTCTTGCTGGATCGACAGCTCTCGTCACCAGCTTCGCCGCCCTGGTTCTTGTTGTGAACCAGTCCGATCTTATGACCCAGTCTGCTGGGGAGACGGTATTCACATCTCCTGAGGTCTCCGCCCCAAGCACCGTTGACGCGCTATCTGATGCACAGTCTCCCGCAGCAGAGATTGCCGCACAGCCGGCACCTTTGACTGCCAAGCGCGAAGCTGTAGCGCCCCAAGCTAAGATTGCTGCGCCTCCAGCTGTAATGTCGGACGTCTCAGGCGCTTCCGGTGTAGTGGCACCCCAGGCTCTTGAGACATTCATGGCATCGGCACCGGACGCCATCGCGCCGCAGGTCCAAAACAACGACCGTTTCGATGGCAAGGATCTCAACAGCGTGAAGTCGGTTTCCGAAGAGCCGGTCTCGACCTTCTCGATTGATGTGGACACCGCCTCCTGGAGCTTCGCCCGCCGGATGATTCAAAGCGGGCAAAAGCCGTCCCCTGAGATGGTCCGCATCGAAGAGATGGTGAACTACTTCGACTATGGCTACATCGCCCCGGCCGATGACGCCGCTGATCCTTTCGCGACCCATGTGTCGGTCTTCGATGCGCCTTGGCATGACGGCAAGCAGTTGGTCCGGATCGGCATCCAGGGGCAGGAACCAGCGGTCGAGGACCGCCCGCCGCTCGACCTGGCCTTCTTGATCGACACCTCTGGCTCGATGAACAGCCCCGACAAGCTGGGACTTTTGAAGCAATCCTTCATGCTGATGCTCGATCAACTGCGCCCCGAAGACCGTGTGGGCATCGTGACCTATGCAGGCTCCGCCGGTGTTGTGCTGGAGATGACAGGGGCCTCTGACGCAGATGACATCGAAGATGCCTTGCAGCGCCTCGCAGCGGGCGGCTCCACCGCAGGTGCGGCAGGTCTGCGCGCGGCCTATGATCTTATTGGCGACGCCAAGGAAGAGGGCCGTATTGGCCGGGTCATCCTGGCAACAGACGGGGACTTCAATGTCGGCATCAGCTCGACAGAAGAATTGAAGACCTTCATCGAAGGCAAACGAGACGAAGGGGCATACCTGTCGGTGATGGGCTTCGGCCGCGGCAACTACAATGACGCGCTGATGCAGACCCTTGCACAGAATGGCAACGGGCAGGCGGCCTATATCGACACGCTCTCCGAAGCCCGCAAAGTGCTGGTCGAGCAGCTCTCTGGTGCGCTCTTCCCGATCGCCAATGATGTGAAGATCCAGGTTGAGTTTAACCCGGACACAGTCGCCGAATACCGTCTGATCGGCTATGAGACCCGCGCGCTGAAGCGTGAGGATTTCAACAACGACAAGATCGACGCTGGTGAGATCGGGGCTGGGCACCAGGTAACAGCTCTCTATGAGATCACACCGGTGGGTTCGGATGCACGGGAGATCAATCCGCTGCGTTACGGCGAAGAGGCGAGTGAGAGTGCCGATGCAACGCGGGGCATGACCAGCGAGCTGGGCTATGTGAACCTGCGCTATAAGGAGCCAGGCGAGAGCAAGAGCAAGCTCATCGGCACTCCGATCACCGCAGGCTCTGGCACCGCAGACACAGATGCCTCCTTCGCGGCGGCAATCGCGGGCTTTGGTCAGCTTCTGAAGGATGACCGCTACCTCGGCGACTGGAGCTATGATGATGCGGCGGCTCTGGCGTCCACGTCGATGGGGAATGACCCCTTTGGTTACCGTCATGAAGCAGTCCAACTGATTCACCTGATGGGGTCTTTGGATCGGTAAGATCGCCGTCCTGATGGTCACATCATAGGGTCAGATTTGTGAAAAATGACCCCATCCGCTTTTTCGCAGCGGGTGGGGTTTTTCTTGTCCAAAAACCATCGTTTTCTGCATTTTCGCCTTGCGAATTTTCTCCTCGTGAACCTTTTTAGGGGTAGGCAAGGACGAGCAGGGGCAAATTATCATGGTACAGGATCTTATTATCGCGTCGCGGAGAATGGCGTCTCTCTACCGGTACAAGTACATACGCCCCGCGCATCTTCTGCACGCCATGACCGCAGTTGAAACCGGTCGTGACGTGATCTCGAAATGTGGCTTTGACACCTGTATTTTACGTGCCGCCATGATCCGCGAATTCAAGGCATATTCTGCCACGGTGCGCGATACGCATGGGACACCCGAGCCCTCCGATCTCTTCGATCGGTGCTCTTCTGCATACCTCGTCCATGATGAGATGGAAGATTATGAAAGCGGACTGCATTCGATCTTCAAGACCATTCAAGCCTATGAAAACGAGGATGAGATCGTAAAGAAGGCGCTCGATGAATCGGACATGAAACGCGAATACTCTGATCCAATGCCAGAAGAGGAAGAGTTTCTCCCAGATCTGGACGATCTTCTCGATGACGCGGCCTCGGACGGCGAGCTCACGCCTGATCGGATGTACCGCAAACCTGAAGGTGACGGGGCGTCGAGCGGGATTGCGCACGGCATGCGGAGCGCTTTTCGTGACCCAGAGAAGTCGACACGCAGCGAGCCGAAACAAGAGGGCCGCGCAAAGCAAAAGCTGACCAAAGAAATGGAAGAGTCGCAGGCTGCCGTTCGTGCCGCCCAACGCGACCTATCCGAACTTGCCCGCAATGGGCAGCTTGGCGCCGTGGTTGGACGCGACAAGGAGATCGATCATGTGATCGAGGTTCTGATGCGGCGGCGCAAGCCAAACGTCATTCTCGTGGCCGAGCCTGGCGTCGGCAAATCGGCTCTTATTGAGGGTTTGGCCGCGCGGTTGGTGTCAGATCAATGTCCAGATGAAGATCTGGCAAAACGCGCTGTGCGCGAGGTTTCCTTGACCTCCATGGTCGCAGGGTCGCGCTTCCGAGGTGATTTCGAATCCCGCATGGGGATGTTGATCAGTGAGTCTGAAAAGGACCGCGCCATCCTGTTCATTGACGAAATCCATATGCTTATGGGCTCTGGCGCTGTGTCCCGGGGTGGCATGGATGGGGCGAACATCCTCAAGCCTGCGCTTGCGCGCGACGGGTTATCCCTCATCGGGGCGACGACACCGGATGAAGCCATGCTGTTGCGGGAAGATCGCGCGCTGATGCGGCGGTTCGAAATCATCTATCTTGATGAACCCGGGCGCGGTCAGATGGCGAAGATCTTGGAGGGTGCCGCGGAGGCATTCCTGAAAGAGCATAAAGTGCGGATTACGCCGCGGGTTCGCGAGCGTCTGCTGGACTTTGGCGAGCGGTATCTTTCCCACCGCCGCAATCCTGACCGATCGTTCGACCTTCTTGATCTTGCGGCGGTCGCCGCGCGACTGGATGGATCAGACCGTATTAACGAGGCAAATCTGCGCCATGCTGTGGTGCGCCTTGGAGGTGACCTCCAGATTGCGCCGGCTGATTTCTCGGAAACTGTGCAAACCAATCTTCAAACGCACCTTCTGTTGCAGGTGAAGGGGCAAGACGCGGCAATGTGTCAGCTTTCTGAAGTGATCGGCGACATGCGCCGCAACCCGGGCAGCCGAAAAGTCATCCGCCTGACGGGGCCTTCAAGTCTCGGCAAGACCTATGCAGTTGATCAGATTGCCGCATATTACGAGAAGCGCGCACATCACATGCGCTTTGAAAATATGTACCCAGACTCCTTTGAGATGCTGTGGAAACGCGTTGCAATGACGCTGGATGCTGATGGTGATGCCATCATTGCCATCCAGGGGGCGGGCGTTGATGTCGCCAAGAAGCTCACTGCAGCTTTATCGAGCGCCTCATCTGCTATCGTCATCCGATCTGCGATGATTTTCTGCATCGATAGCAGCGCATCTGCCGATGGTCACAGCATTGGATTTCGGACGTTAAGTGAAGCGATGGACCCGGAGGATGAAAATGTCTTGTTTATCCCGCCAAGCGGCGATATGCGGCAAGAATTGATCCAAAAGGTCATGTTCGACATTGCTCAACGGGAAAAAGATTCTGGCATAAAGGTTAGTGCGCGGAACAGAGCACATGCACTGGATGTTCTCTCATCAGGAGAGGGTGGTCACACATACATTCAGCTAAAAAATAAGGCTCTTGATGCGATGAAGCAGGCGGGAGCATAGAGCAACGACGGCTCATTTATCTCGAGGCTTGCCCTCATTCACATTGCGTCACTGAGTTTTCAGGAGGGATATTCTTTGTTTCACGCCTTCAGACATCACCGAGTCGTTGTCGAGCGCATCGCCGAGTTGAATGAGATGGAATATGATCACCTGCGTGACATAGAGCCCGTCTCCGCGCGCGCGCGGGACAAGGCTATGCATTTTCTGAGCCGTCGCCCTGATCTGACCAATGGTATGTCTGTCGCGGCAACGCCCGATGGCGGGATTGTCATGGATTTCATTCGAAACGGCCGCGAGTATCTCGTGAAGATTGAGTCAAAGGGGAACATCTCGATCATCGCGGGCACCGATGGCGAGAACAGGACGCCAGTTTCGATCATGTCACGCGGAATTGACCGGGATTTTCTGCAGGAACTTGCTGAAGAGATACCGGATCCTCTTAGCCCTGAAGTCCAAAGGGGAGAAGGGGCGTATCAATCACCTGTGCCTGGCTGCGTATTCCGGAGTATCCGCCCACTCATTCCGACAACATGCGCCCACCTATTCCGGGGTATCCGCCCACTTGTGACGCGTTGCCGTGAGGCAGTGGGTTGGGGTTATCAGGTTTGAGGGTTTTCGTCATCCATTT
>Ga0209345_10000292_pt1 | contig 65969 bp, 57 predicted proteins | sample Cruoilmetagenom7_FD_187294 | JGI IMG/M metagenome (GOLD analysis project Ga0209345, IMG submission 187294) | Oil polluted marine microbial communities from Coal Oil Point, Santa Barbara, California, USA - Sample 7 (SPAdes) (version 2) | ecosystem: Environmental > Aquatic > Marine > Oil seeps ... | reverse complement strand
AGCACATGGTCACGTTCATTAATAATTGAGATAACAGAGTTGTTGCAGTGAAGGTCGATTCCGCAGTAGAGTTGCATAAGTCGTCTCCTTTGTTTGAAGTAAGCCCGTCTGAGTATACCTCTGGATGCCTCAACGGAGGGGGCGACTTATGATTTTCAGAGTATATTTTGATATACATTTAATGTAATCTGACCCCATTAATTCCTCATTTAATGTAATCTGACCCCATTAATTCGACAAGAGCAACTTCTTATAGCTTGCTGCTTTCACAAACCACCTCGACAGGTAAACCATCCTTGAGTGCATAATATTCAGTGCATTCTTTTCCTTCGACCATCACCAGTCTGACACCAACATCGAAAAACTTGAGGGCCTCTTCGTAAGAGACGACACCATTCCGGTTAAGGTCCATTTCCGAGTAGCTGAGCTGGCTGCTGAAAATCAGGAACGCATAAAGTGCGGCGAAAACAGCCGCAGCACCGAAGATTATTATCGATCCACTCTTTGCATTCATCCTATGACCACACCGCTATAACATTAGATTACCGTACATCGTCGATAACGTTTTGATTTTAAAAAATTTATTTTTAATGTCCGTTTTTCCGGCTAATACCATATAAAACCGGACATTCCTGTTCTGGTATCTCTTTTTGTAATCAGTTGATAGATACCAAGACTAATAACCTACAGACGTTATACTAATTGGGTTAAATTCAATTGCAATTCTTTTTTGATAAGGCTTTTGCTAAAAGCAAATGCGACATTGAGTAGATATAAGTATTTATTTGCCTACTCGCTAGTGGCTTCTTTCTCCCCCCAATAAAAGTTATACTTCTGCCAACTTGTTGAATAGTCGATACTATCGAGCCTTAATGTCCGAGCAACCGATGAAAAAGAAAAAAGTTTATATCGCTTATACCGGCGGTACGATTGGGATGAAGCCGAGTGATCAGGGTTTTGTGCCGCAGGAGGGTTTTCTGGAGAATACTCTGGCGAGCTTTCATGAGTTTAAGCATCCGGATATGCCGGAGATTACGATTCGTGATTACGCGGAGCCGATTGATTCGGCGAATATGACGCCGGAGGATTGGTATCTGATTGCGCAGGATATTCAGGATAATTACGACGATTACGATGGTTTTGTGGTGTTGCATGGTACCGATACCATGGCATACACGGCGTCGGCTTTGTCGTTTATGCTCGAAGGTTTGCAGAAGCCGGTGATTCTGACCGGGTCGCAGATTCCGTTGACTCAGCTGCGCACCGATGCGCGCGATAATTTAATCAATGCCGTGTTTCTGGCGGCTAACCACCCTATTCCTGAAGTCTGTCTGTTTTTCCATGATCATTTGCATCGTGGCAATCGTTGCACCAAAACCGATGCCGATGGTTTCGCGGCGTTTTCATCTCCGAACATGCCGCCGCTGGCCAGTATCGGCAGCACCATTAAAGTGCGCGACCACTTAGTCTTTAAGCAGAATAAGCCTGAATTGAATGTGCAGAAATTCAGCTCGCCAAAGATTGCCATTCTTACCCTCTTCCCCGGTATTTCCGCGGATCTGGTTAAAGGCTTTTTAAGCCAGCCACTCGATGGCGTTGTTTTGCAGTCTTATGGGGCCGGCAATGCACCGATTAAGAATAAAGCGCTGATGGATGCGATTCGCGAGGCCTGCGACAACGGCCAGGTCATCGTTAACTGTACTCAGTGTTTGAAAGGCAGCGTTAATATGGCGACCTATGAAACCGGCAAAGTCTTGATGGATGCGGGTGTTATTTCCGGGTACGACATGACCACCGAAGCGGCACTGGCGAAGTTGTATTATTTGTTTAGCCGCGGCATGGATAGGCACAGTATTCGTGAGAAGATGATGACCAATTTACGGGGTGAATTGACGGTACCGGAGTGATTGGTTTGTCGTAGGGACAACTCATGAGTTGTCCGTACAAAGGCAGGGATTTTGGTAGGGGCAGACCTGTGTGTCTGCCCCTTTTTGTATTTGGTGTCTGAAGATTTTTGGCGGGCACATAGGTGCGCCCTTACCACCTAAGAGCGAAGAGCAGATTCTGAATCTAGTTCAGAATGACAAGCTTAAAGTTAAGTACCATTTCTGCAGGCTTGCCCCAAAATCCCCATTTGATTGAGCTGAGTAGTAGGCAAGGCATAGCAATTCAAATCTGTGACCAACGGGAATCCCTTTAGGGAGATGATTTGAATAGTAAAATTCGGGCCAGGGATGGAACGTATTTTACGGTGCGTTAAGTGACTTGGCGGATACGAAGGGAGTTGAGCAAAGCGAAACCTCAATCACGGGGTGGTCTTCTTTTGGTTACTTTTCTTGACCACGCAAGAAAAGTAACTCGCCGAGGGGCGAAAAATTCAGCAAAATAATGAACTGAAGCAAAGGGCGGGCACATTGGCCCGCCCCTACCACCTAAGAGCAGATCCTGAATCTAGTTCAGGATGACAAGCTAGGACAAGTACTCTTTCAGGTATTCGTAGTTTGGTGTTAATTGACCTTTGTAGACTATGACGGCGTCGGCGAGGTCTTTTGGCAAGCCGCATTCTGCGAATGGTTTGCTTAAGTCCATTGTCATGATTTGCGGTGCGTAGGTGGTTAATGCTTTGGAGAAGTCGTTGGAGGCGTCGATTGGCAATTCGCATGGCAGGTTGTCGATGGACATGACGGTGACGCCGTTCCAGCTGATGCCGTCTTGGCTTTCGCCTGTGTCGACGTTGTAGGTGAAGGCTGGGTTGTCGCTGTCGGATGCTTTGGTTGTGCATTCGAGGCTGCCGTTGATGTCGCAGCTGATGTCGCCGATGACTAGTGGCAGTTTGTCTTTGTTTTGCTGCATGCGTTCTTTAGTCAGGTGTTTCGGGTACATCTCTTCCCAGTATGGGGTTTGCAACAGAATATTGAATTTGCCGAGCACTTGATCGAAGCTGCTTTCGTATAGCTCACTGCCTTTTGCGACGAATTCTTTCATGCTGAATTCACCACCGTCTTTACGGCGGTTGATGTGGCGACTGCTCAATACGGCGTAGAAGCTTCCTTCCGGCAAGTTACCGGCCAGGAAATCTTTGGCACTGACTTTCGGCAGTCCTAACCATTCGCAGACTTCGATTGAGCCTTTGCCAACTTTACCGGTACCGACTACTAGCGCGCGGATCGGTTCGCCTTGTGATAAATCAAATTGCTCAAGCGACTTTTTAAGATTTTCAACCGTGCCGTAAGTATGAGTCATTTTCAGATCCGACAAAGGCGTCGCTAACTCTTTTTGCGCCAGCTTTTCGCCTAGAACAGCAAAACTATCGACTGCGCCAGCGATACCCGCATAGCGACCGAAGGCGATAGTTCTTTGCCCAGTTGCAGGATCAACAATCGGTTCGTAATCCAACAGCGTTGCTTCTTCATCGAGGAATTTCTGTAACAAAGGCATGTTGTATTCCTGGCCCTTGATGGTGTGCGAAAAGGCTAGGTGCACCTGGCCGTGTTTGATGGAGTCAACGGGTGGTTCCTTAATGCCTAAAACAAATTCTGCTTGGTCTGGAGAGGAAGGATAAATGGCGCCGGCGGCTTGGTATTCTTGGTCTGAAAAAATGCGAATATCGCAGGGTTCTAGTTCGATGGTAAGGCCTTGTTCGGTTAAGGTCTTAACCGCCTTTGGTGTTAACGGGGCTCGTTTTTCCCACTTATTCTTATGTTCTTTTCGAATAATCGTTTTAAGCATAACTACCCTATTTTGCTGAATTTTTTAGATATAGCTGACTGGAATGGATTGTTATTCGTCAGTATTGTCGATTGTTTTCAAGTCAATGGTGTGGCCTTGCTGGCGAAGTCGGTCATTGCTCGACTGGCCTTCAAAGTCGCTACGCATTTTTTTGCCGGTCTGAATTTCACCTTGCGCTGAAATGGTGAACGGCTCGTCGCTGCTATTGTGTCGTGCGTTGTACAACATAATCGCCTGCATGCAATTGTCGCGTTGTGATTCGGTCAAGGCACTACCATCCGGCCACTTACCCGTTTCGACCGCTTCAGTGAAACGTTCGACGATGTCAGGCGTTAAAGAATCGACTAGCTTGGCGTAATCTGTTGACACGGTTAAGATCTCCACAACAACGGCTTTCTGGGACTGCTGATACGGGAGACTGTTTCCGTAGAACCAGCTTCCCAGAACGAAAGTGGGCGCAATTATCCTCGATTTTGTTATGAGTTGCCAGTATCAAAACGTATCCTGCCTAAGTTATTGTTTTTCGTGCATTTCCTTTTCGATTTCTTGCAGTTGCTTACGGATGAGAACGATATTGTTTAAAATATGAGCTTCGGTATTTTGAGTACGTTCCAGCGCTTTCTTTTGTTCTTTCACTTCGTCCAGATTGTTCAATACCAGAGCAATAAACAGGTTTATGATGATAAAGGTGCCGATAACGATAAAGCTGACATAAAATATCCAGGCCCAATCATGCACCTCTAGATCGATGTACATAATCTGCGTCCAGCTTTCCAGTGTGACAATACGGAACAGGGTCAACATTGAAGTGCCCAGATCGCCCCAATATTGCGGATTGCTTTCATGGAATAGATTAAAGCCCGCGACCGCATAGATATAAAACAATACCAGCATCAGAACCACCACATGGAACATGGAAGGAATGGTTTTGATTAAGGTGGTTACGATAAGACGGAGTTCCGGCAAGACTGAAATCAGGCGGGCAACTCGCAAAAGTCGCAGCAAACGACCAATGACCGCGAACTGGCCTGTAAAAGGAATTAAAGCGACGACAACTATCGAGAAATCAAAGACATTCCATCCATCCTTAAAGTATTTTTTTACATCTGGCGCGCATGCATAGAGCTTTAAAATGACCTCAATGACGAAAATACCGAGGATGATTGCATGAGCAACTTCAATCCAATGGTGCTGTCTTTGCGAAAGGTTTTGACTGGTTTCAACACCGATCAAAATACCGCTTAGCACAATCACCGAAATAATAATCCGCTCGAACCATTGGTTGTGAACTAAAGCGTTAACCCTCGCCTGCATATTGTTTGTCTTTGTATAAGTTGGTTTGTGATGCGGAAATTACCAGCATTGGTCGCTTGAAGCAACGATAAAAATGTAACCACCGTCGTCAAATGACACCATGTGCTAAAACCTTAAAAGCTATTAAACTCCTGAAATTGATACCTAAAAACTATCAAGATGTAAAACTGTCAGTCTTTTATACAAAATCTATAGATCTTTTAGATAATTGTGATAGAGTTGACTAATTACGGGCCTTTTGGTTCTCGTTTGGGGTTAGACTCGCATCACAGGGCAATTATGTCGCTCAAAGTTAAAATTCCGGCTGAATCCTTACAGCTAGGCATGTATGTCGTAGAACTCGACCGGCCTTGGCTTGATGTGCCATTGATGTTCCAAAAGTTAATCATCAAACGCGAACTCGAACTCAAAACCCTCCAAGAATACTGCAAATACGTCTATATCGAAGTTGATGAGCAGTTCTGGTCATTGCAGAAAGATAAGCTCAAGGCCAAGGCTAAAACTGCCCCACTTCCAGAAAACACCCCATTACATCATGAGCTAAAACGCGCTCAAGGCACTTATGAAGCAGCGCGAGAAGAAGCTATTAGTTTATTCGAACTGGCAAAAATGGGCATGAAGATAGACATTTCACATACCCGCCGGATCATGCAGAGTTGCATGATCAGTATTATGTCGAATGCCAATGCTTTGTTCTGGTTAACGCGCATAAAAGATAAAAGTCAGTTTACCGCCGAACATAGCGTCCGAGTTGCCATCATGGCCATCGCATTAGGCAAATACCTTAAATTAGATGAGCAACAACTTGAGCTGTTAGGTTTGTGTGGCATGTTGCATGATCTGGGAAAAACACAAATCCCTGAAGATATTCTTGATAAGCCCGGGCTTTTGAGTGATATCGAAATGCGAGTCATGCATAAACACACCATTCTTGGTTATGAGCTGGTTAATTCAGATCCAACCATTAACCACACGGTTAAAGATGTGATTAAGAATCATCACGCTCACCTCGATGGCACTGGCTATCCTAAGTTGCAACCTGAGCAAATCAGCCTCCATTGCCGCATCATCAGTATTGTTGATGCTTATGACACCATGACCAGCGATACTTGTTACAGCCGTAGCCGCTCTGCTCGCGACTCACTTAAAGAGTTATTCAATCAACGTAATAAGCAATTCGATGGTGAATTGGTCGAAGCCTTTATTCGCATGCTGGGCATATATCCGCCGGGAACTTTAGTCGAAATGAGCAATGGCGAAGTAGGTATTGTGATCTCCACTCATCCTGAGAAAAAGCTGAAACCTAAAGTTGAGCTGGTTCGCGACTCCGAAGGCAAGCTACGCAAGTCACTGATCATTGACCTAAGCAAATCTCCATCTGATAAATCAGGAATGCGCTACGCCATCAAACGTCCACTGGCAGACGGTGCTATGGGCTTTGATATGAGAAGCTATATTCAGCAAACACACCATATCCACGCTTCCAATATTTAATAAGTCCCAACCCCTTTCATTCTAGAAGTTGACTCTAGCCCCTTTAGAGACCCTACTTATCTACATAATATTGACAACCTAAGTCATAGACTAGTCCGCTTGGCTAAAATGAAGGCTAAGCGCTTGATTTATAAATCTCATCGCAAGACAATGAGCCTTCATAACAATAACTCTTGAAACGGAACGCAACGGGAATCCTCATGACACCAGATTTAGCACTAACTTTGTCCGCGGTATTAGCCATAGGCATCGGGGCGCAATGGTTGGCCTGGTACCTAAGACAGCCATCCATTCTTTTCCTGTTGTTGATCGGTATTATTATCGGCCCTGTACTCGGCTGGTTTAATCCGGATCAAGCCTTAGGTGATTTATTGTTTCCTTTTATATCGCTTGGCGTTGCGGTCATTCTGTTCGAAGGCTCTTTAACGCTTGAATTCCACGAGGTTAAAAGCCATGGTCGGGTCGTACAAATGCTGGTGTCCGTTGGTGTACTCATAACCATCGCTATTGCTGGTTTCGCAGCTTACCTGCTGTTTGATATGCACCCGCTGATTGCGCTGTTGTTCGGCGCGCTGGTGTGCGTCACGGGCCCCACAGTCATCATTCCGATTCTGCGCAATTTACGTGCCAATAAAAATATCAGCAACGTTCTACGCTGGGAAGGCATTATCATCGATCCCATCGGCGCAATCGCTGTGGTACTAGTCTACGAATACATTATTTCCGGTGGTTCGGGTGAAGGCGCATTACTATTATTCGGTAAGATTATATTAGTCGGTGCGGTTTTGGGGCTGGTCGGTGCGGCTGTTTTAGCAACGCTCCTGAAAAAACACTGGGTTCCTGAGTATTTGCGTAATATTTTCACGCTGGCATTCGTGCTGCTCGTTTTCTCTGTCTCGAACCATATAGAACATGAGTCAGGGCTGTTAACAGTCACTATTCTTGGTGTCGCGCTGGCTAACTGGCCTAAATTTCCCAAAGACGACATCCTTGATTTCAAAGAGTCGCTGTCGATTCTTTTAATTTCGGTGCTCTTTATTGTTCTGGCAGCAAGGCTTAACTTAGAGAGCGTGCAGCAAATTGGCTACACCAGCTTAATTCTTCTGGCTATTATCATGTTTGTGGCGAGACCGCTTGGTGTTTGGGCTTCTAGCATCGGTTCGAAATTGAAAACCAATGAGAAGCTCATGATAAGCTGGATTGGTCCACGCGGTATTGTCGCAGCTGCCATCTCATCTTTATTCGCTATTCGGCTGGAAGAGTATGGCTTGGCAGGAACTGAGTTTTTAGTGCCTTTAGTGTTTATCATTATTATCGGCACCGTATTAATTCAAAGCCTAAGTGGTGCCTTTGTTGGGAACTTATTAGGCGTGCGAGAACGTTCAAACAATGGCGTATTAATTATCGGAAGCAACCCTGTGGCACTAACCGTGGCTAAGGCACTGAAGGATCATAATATTGATGTCATTATGGCACACAATAACTACACCAATATTGCCAAAGCGCGTATGGAAGGCATTCGTGTTTACTTCGGTAACCCCATTTCAGAACATGCTGACCGAAACCTCGATTTAATTGGCTATGGTCATGTGTTTGCCATGAGCATGGATCAGGAGCTTAATAGTTTAAGTGAACTAAACTTCAGGCATACCTTCGGAAAACAGAACATTTATCGTCTGCGCTCTAATAAAGACAACAGTAAAAATGATCGTCAGGGAAAAGACGAATATTGGCAATCTCCGTGGTTATTTAGTGAGTCCGTAACCTACGGGCAACTAGCCAGTATGATTGCTAAAAATGCGAAGATTAAATTAACCAACATCACTGAAAACTACAGCTTTGAGCAGTACCAAAGTGATAACCAAAACTTCGTTGCTCTTTTTATGATAGAAAAAAATGGCACCATGAAAGTCTTCTCGTCAGAAACCGAAGGCAAAAACATCAAGGAAGGAACTAAGATTATTTCCATCGTTATGGACTCAGAAGACCCCAAAGGTGAGCGTCCGACACCAGCTGGTGCGCAAAAAGAACAGTTCCAAAAAATGGCACAGAAAGAAAAAGGAGTGAGTTAGTAAGTCATCTTAAGTTTGAGGTTGCAGGTGTTAGTCAATAAAAAGCTAACACCTATTTTATATGGCGGCCCTTAAGTTATCTTTGATAGTGTTTTTTTAGTTAGTCTTCTATGGATGAGCTGACGACTACCTTTTGACTCTCTATTGATAGACCGAGGTCTTGACTAAGAACAATATCCATATTCTCCCGGTTAGAAATGCTTTGGATACAAACCCAGCAATCTCTTTGCTTGTGCTTGCCGTAATACAGCGCGTGGTCAGCAAGTAGAACTAATTTATTCCAAGAAACATCCTCTTGACTATTTTGTAGACAAGGATAGATGACAGATCCAATGGTGCAGGTCAGGTCAATGGATTTATTGTTGCATATTTCATAGGGCTTTTCGCTTATGGCCTGTTTGATGCGCTCTGCCAAAATTTGCTGACCATCAGCCTGTTCCAACCTCGCCACCAACAAGAACTCTTCGCCGCCCCATCGAACAAATAGATCAGTATCTCGGATCGTTTTATTGATTCGTCGAGTGAACTCAACCAGAACTTTATCACCCACTTCATGCCCATAGGTGTCATTGACCCGCTTAAAGTGATCAATATCGAGCAAATAAATTCCCAAAGCACCTTCGATATCATTAGTCTGTAAACGCTTTACAAAGCCCATCTCACGATTGATGTTTTGCTCCAGGAAGCGTCTATTTTTTAAGCCGGTCAAGACATCCAGTACGCTGAGTTCCTCATACATTTCAGCTAACTTTCGCTTCTGACGCAACCTGATCACCGTAATAACCACCAGTAATAGCAAGATGAGAGTGACAGATACCATAAGGCGAATCTGCCCTTCTCGTTTTTCCTGCTGAGCAGTTTTTAACGCAATCTCTTTTTCGAGTAACTCATTCCTCAGTCTCGATTCTTGCTGCTGTCGATGCAGTTCTGCAGTAGAAGCCGCAGAGGTAGAGCTCTGCTTTAACTGGCTTTCCAACTTTTCCTCAAACAACTTATAAAACTGCTCCATGCCCGCATACTTGATAACCGCATCATCTAAATTTGATATTCGTTTATAAACGTCAATTTTAACCTCTAGCGGTACGTTCTCATGTAAAGGCAGACAAACATCCATATCCGCCTCTTGACCCAATTTAAATTTAACCAGTTCTCTGTAACAATATAGATAGGAAAATTCTGAATTATTAACAACAGGTTCGTCGTAAGAGCGGGCTAAATACTGTTCTGCTTGTTGAGTACGCCCGAGTTCTACCGCAGACAATGCTGAGAAAAGTATTGATGATAGTCTTAAATGAGGGATTTCAGTATCACTCTTGTTTACAATATCAAACCACTGCAAAGCTTTTTCATACTCAAAGGTATGCAGAGCGTAAGCTATCCCAATATTAAACTCTGGAATTATCATCGCTGCGCGCGACGTTTCAGCAAATTCAGGGTCTTCTTCTGCCCGTTTCTTTATTCTTTCAATTGACTCCTTGTGTAGCTCAATACCTTTTCGAATATATTCTTTATCGCCATGGATGATATACAGGCTAGCGGTATTGACCATCGCATCATTCAGCGCAAAAAACTCGAGATTCTCGCCCATTGATAAAGCTTCTTCGTAACTTTTAAAAGCTGCCGCAATATCTCCCTTTCCCGACTGGTACCATCCCATAGAAGTCAAAACCTGTGCCGCCATAGTCTTATCATCAGCCTCGATCGCAGACTGGTAGAGATTAAAGAATCTTTCGATTCGCTTCTCGTAACTCACATCGCTTACCTGGATGCAGGCAAAACGGTAACGAAGATCAAATGATAAGGGAGGAGTTGTTTGGCAAATGCTTTGAGCTTCGGAGTTCCTATAATTAAAAAAATGCTCAAAAGCTAAAGCTCTTTTAAAGTTATAAGTTTGAGCAGGAGTAGCGGCTTGTTTAACTTGAGAGTTTAGCCAGTCAAGCCGCCCCTCGGGCGACATCTGTTCAAAGAATTCGGGGAAAGGTTCCAACTCCTGCAATTTTTCAACAGTAATCTCATCTTCAGCCAGAGCTGGTTCTCCCTTTTCAGCAGACAGTGCATTATTAGAAAGCCCACCAAACAGAAACACTCCCAAAATTATTGGCAACAACATCGTTTGAATAGTGCTTATTTTAAACTGCATCATTGTTATCAATCCGCTATGGCCTTCTTCGATTGTAACAATCTTTGACAGTTTGTCTATTCTTGATATATCTGAAGATTATTCATTGATAAGTTAGCTTGGGAAATTGGCTAATGAATGAGCCAAGATCAAATAAATAATGGGTAAGAGGCTTGTTCCCTTAAGCCGACAAACGCAAGAGTCTTAGCAGATTAAATGGCGCTCAATACCCATCACAGAATAAGACTCGTTGCACACCTCTAACGGTCCAGGGACCTTTGCCGCCTCCGACAAGTGGCATTAAACGATAACGTTTTTCACCGTTAGGTTTGGTTTCGGTGTTGAGGATGTGGACTATCTGATTAGCCAGTTTGCTGGCGGCTATTTGAGTTTTCCATGAGCGGTAACCATTTGGCCATTCGTGGGTATATTGGCGTGGACGAGTCCCCCCCCACCCCGGGACTGTACCAATATTCTGGAAGCGTTTGCCCAGCTCTGAAACGCCGGCTTCTGCCAGCAGAAAATCGAGCCTGGAAATCACAGAACTGGCAACCCTGCTATTCCAGCTGATAAGCGGTAGACGTCCTTGTTCACCTTCTAAATGGGCGGTGCACAAGGCTGCTAAATAAGTCCAGCCACTGTTCATTTTGGCGTCAGCAGTTTCATCTGCGTTGATTGCTGCTTTAACTACTCTTTTGATATTGTCGACGGTAACCTCTTTTTGCGGTGTGCCGCTGACATTAAATAATTCAGTAACCGTTTTAACAGCCATATCGCGCCATTCATCGTCCCAATCACCACCCCGCTCCAGCGTTTTGGCTAGCTCGTTGGCTCGATAGTACAAAGGCTCAACGGCGGCATAGTGCAACGCGTATCCAATCCTTGGCTTGGGCCAAAAGAAGGCAAGCAAACGATCATGCCATCCTGCAACGGCTTCGCCTGCTGGTCGTTTAAGATAGTAGGCTTGGTACGGTGCATCTTCAATCCAGCGCACCAGTGCACGAACAAACTCTAAATCATCCGCATCTTTTTCAGGCACGTAAGGCGGATAGGTGTCTTCGCCAATCAGCTCAACGCCTTGATCATCAAGCACCACGGGATCGCTCGATTTGACTTCGATATCCGCTTGAACCCGCGCTTCAGCATAATTCATATAGGTATCTTGCTCCGCAAAGCTCATGCTGTCCCAGAAGGCAAGCGCATGGTCACTCAGGCAGGCAGCAGGCTCTTCACTACCAGAATCATAGCCAATAGTGGTTTGTTGCAGAAAATCTATATGGTCACGTAAAAAGGTATCGTCAACTTGTGCGTTATTACGATAAGCCCAGGGCACCATCATGCGGGCGAGTACTTCTAAGGTAAAGCGCCTATCCTGGCGAATCAGATCACTAAGACTGCTGTCACTTAAGCCAATCGGCATTTTGCCGTATTTCCAGGCATGACGCTGTGCATCATGAGCTGGCGAGAACCGTTTAAACCACACTTTCCAGGCTGCGATAAAGAATCCAGCGCTGATTTCGAAGTCTTCGGCCTGTTTAAATATGACTCGCATACTATCCCTAAGTAATTACTTTTTAAGTAACAAATAAGATAGCGGTATTGCCGCTCTTCTGCAAATATAATGGTGCAAACTATATTCCATATACAACTAACACTTTTTGGCTATTCATGCCCACTATCAACATCGAGCCAAGATCGCTATAATTCCGCGGCAATTCTAATAATCACTAGTCATTTGGCATGAAGCTCGATTTACCGCAGATCACTGATAAAACCAATTATGTCCATTATCTGGATGGCCTGGCTGGCTCCAGCCGTGCTTTAGCCTTTGCTAAGCTGGCTGAGACTCGCGAGCAACCAATTGTAGTCATCAGCGACGACACCCCAGCGTTGTGGCAACTGCAGAAGGAAATTCGGTATTTTTTAGGCAAGGACTCGGACATTCCAGTATTGGTATTCCCGGACTGGGAGACCCTGCCTTATGACAACTTTTCACCCCATCAGGATATTGTTTCCGAGCGTTTACTGACGCTTTATAACTTGCCACGCTTAAAGCGCGGTATTGTGTTAATAGCGGTCAACACCTTGCTGCTGCGTTTACCACCACAGGAGTACATCGAACAGAACAGTCTGATTGTCCATAGCGGACAAAAGCTGGATATGCATGATGTTCGCAGACTGTTTGAAGAAAGTGGGTATCATGCGGTCAACCAGGTCTTTTCACATGGCGAGTATGCGGTCAGAGGTTCGATTCTCGATGTGTTCCCGATGGGTTCAGAGCAGCCGTTACGACTGGATTTCTTCGATGATGAGATTGATAGCATTCGCTATTTTGATGCGGAAAGTCAGCTGTCCGATGACAAAATCAACAAGTTTGAATTACTGCCAGCCAAAGAATTTCCACTGGATGAAGCAGGTATAGCTACTTTCAGACAGCAGTTCCGCGCTGAGTTTGAAGTTAATCTGCAACGAGTCTGGCTCTATCAGGAAGTCAGCAATGGCAACTCTCCAGCCGGTATTGAGTATTATTTACCGCTGTTTTTTGAGCATTTAAATACTTTCTTCGATTACCTGCCACAGCAATCACTGATTTGTACGCTAGGCGATCACCAATTGCATGCCGAGCATTACTGGGATGAAATTAGCGAGCGTTACGAGCAACGTCGTCATGATATTGAACGTCCGATTATAGAACCGAATAAACTGTACCTTACTGCTAACGAACTTAATTCACAGTTAAAGCAGCACATCCGTGTCCATATCAAGCAAGAACGGCCCGATGCGGAGTATCAAGCCAGCCCAATGCCTATGATGGCGATCGATCACAAAGCCAAAGATCCCGTGAATCTGTTTAGAGGATTTTTGCAGCAGTGGACTGGGCAGTGTTTTATCGCTACAGAATCGCCCGGCCGACGTGAAGCTCTGAAAGATTTATTAGCACGCAATGAAATCCAGGCCTCGGTAGTTGAGCAATGGACTGAAGCATCTAGCGCAAAAGGCCTAGTCATTGGCGTTGCCCCATTAAGCAAAGGCTTCGCGCTACCTGATATAGCGATTGTCACTGAAACCGAACTCTTCGGTGAACACGTCATAAAAACCCGTCGCCGTGATACTAAAGCAGCCGATCAAGCCGAAGATATGATCCGCAATCTGGCGGAGCTCAAAGAAGGCGATCCTGTAGTGCATATTGAGCAAGGCATTGGTCGTTATCGAGGGCTGGTTAAATTAGAAAGCGGCGATATTGAAGCAGAGTATCTGATGATCGAATATTCCGATGGCGATAAACTCTATATGCCGGTTCAGTCATTGCATCTAATAGGCCGTTACTCTGGCACTAACCCAGAGTTAGCCCCTTGGCATAAATTAGGTACAGAGCAATGGGATAAAGCTCGCCAGAAAGCTGCAGAAAAGGCGCGTGATGTGGCCGCTGAATTATTGGATATTTATGCACGTCGTGCAGCCAAAGAAGGCATTCAATATCAACTCGATGAAACCGAGTACCGCAGGTTTTGTGCTGAATTTGCCTTTGAAGAAACCGTCGATCAGACCACTTCAATTAATGCTGTTATTCGCGATATGACATCGCACCTGCCAATGGATCGTCTGGTCTGTGGTGACGTGGGTTTCGGTAAAACAGAGGTAGCATTACGCGCTGCCTTCATCGCAGCTCAATCCGGCAAACAGGTGGCGGTGTTAGTTCCGACCACCCTGCTTGCTCAGCAACATTTTGAGACCTTTAGCGACCGCTTTGCAGACTGGCCCATGAAAGTAGCCAGTTTGTCTCGCTTTGCCACCAATAAAGAAGTTCAAGCCACTTTAAAGGGACTCGAAGATGGCACTGTCGACATTGTGGTTGGCACACATAAACTGATTCAGCAAGATGTTAAGTTTAAGCGCTTAGGCCTGCTGATCATTGATGAAGAACATCGCTTCGGTGTGCGCCAAAAAGAGCAGTTGAAGAAATTCCGCACCGAAGTGGACATTTTGACGCTAACCGCAACTCCGATCCCTCGAACCTTGAATATGTCGATGTCGGGGATGCGTGACTTATCCATTATCGCGACACCTCCAGCGCGCCGACTGTCGGTAAAAACTTTTGTCCGCGAGTATCACAAGCCGCTAATTCGTGAAGCTGTGCTACGTGAAATTCTACGCGGTGGTCAGGTTTACTTTTTGCACAATACGGTGGATACGATTCAACGCACTGCAGAAGAACTTAGAGAACTACTGCCTGAAGCTCGCATTCAATTAGCGCATGGCCAAATGCGTGAGCGAGAGTTGGAGCAGGTGATGCGTGATTTTTATCACCAGCGCTTTAACGTTCTGGTCTGTACCACCATTGTCGAAACCGGCATTGATAATCCGAATGCCAATACCATGATTATCGATCGTGCTGATAAGTTTGGTTTGGCACAGTTGCATCAGCTTCGTGGCCGTGTCGGACGCTCACACCATCAGGCTTACGCCTATCTGCTTACGCCAGCCGGACGAAAAATAACCAAGGATGCTGAGAAGCGTTTGGATGCCATCGCCTCCTTAGAAGACTTGGGTGCTGGTTTCACGCTGGCAACTCACGATCTAGAGATCCGCGGTGCTGGTGAGTTATTGGGCGATGAGCAATCAGGGCAAATGCAGGCCGTCGGCTTTAACCTTTATATGGATATGCTCGAAGATGCGGTCAAAGCCTTAAAAGAAGGTAAAGAGCCGTCACTGCAACAAAGTTTAAGACAAAAGACTGAAATTGATCTTGGTGTTCCAGCTCTGATCCCCGATGATTATATTGGTGACGTGGCTACCCGCTTATCGCTCTATAAAAGAATCGCCAGCGCCAAAAGTAAAGAACAACTGGATGCTCTACAGGTCGAATTTATTGACCGTTTTGGTTTACTGCCAAAGCAGCTAAAAAACCTGTTTCTTATTAGCGAGCTGGCGCTAAGCGTCCAACCCCTGGGTATCAACAAAATTGACTTGGTACGGAGTGGGATTCGTATACGCTTCGTCCAAGATTCACAAATCGATCCCGCAAAGCTCATTCGCTTAATCCAGCTTAATCCTTCGCGCTATCGTTTTGAACAAAATGTCATTTTGAAGATTCTGACTGAAGAAGAAGAAATAGCACCGCTACTCAAAGAAATTAACAGTGTTATTGAGAAGATTTCATAAACCTTGACGTCCTGCCCAGCCAGCAAAATTATGGCTGGGCTTTCCATTCATTCATGGTAAACTCTAACCATTAAAATTCTTAACCAGTATAATTATGTGTAAAAAAATCATAACCTTAGCTATCTTTTTAAGCCTTGCTTTCAATACTGGTAGCTCAGCAGCGCAAAGCTTCTTCGATATTGAGTTTGTTTTTTTTAAACGTATTGACCAGCAAGATAACTTAGCGCAGGTTAAAGAAAGTGACCTTCCGGATATTGAGACTGAGTATAGCTTTACCCAACTGCCAGAAGGCTTTATCCAACTTACCGGTTCGCAACTAAAACTGCATGGTGTCTGGGATCGCTTAAGAACCAGTCAAAACATTCGCCCATTATTGCATATAGGCTGGCGCCAACCATTACTCGACAAATCAGAAACGCCCTGGTTAGCATACGATGCAACGGATGCACCAGAAGAAGAAGGTTTAAATCAATTTAACGGGCTCATTCGGTTTAGTCGAAACCAGGGTTTGTTAGTAGAGCACAAAGTGATCGGTTTTAAACCAATTGATATTCCTGAGCAATATTTGCTAACACCGGACAGTCAGGATGGAGTTAATGAACAAGACGAACTTGAGATGCTGGATGAACCCGTCAGCGAAGAACCAATGGTTGATCTACAAATGCCGGAACAACTTCATGGCTATTTTGTACTATCCGAAAATCGCAAAGTGAAACTGGATGAACTGCACTATTTTGACCATCCCAACATGGGTATATTGCTTAAAGTGACGCCATATAAAGCAACCCTGGAAGAGCAGGAAGCATTACAGAATCCCTAAACTTACAGACAGTCAAAACAATAATTTAACCAGGATGATCCATGAGTAATATTTTAGTCATTGGTGGCGGCATGGTCGGTGGCGTGATTGCACGTGACCTATCAGAAAAGTTTGACGTTACTGTGGCCGATGTTAGTAACACACGCTTAAAGCTTCTTAAAAAGCGCCACCCTTCATTGACAACAATGGAGCTTGATGTGGCTGATTTAGAGGCTGTCAAAAATGCTGTTAACCCTTTTGATATTGTCGTTTGCGGTGTGCCTGGTCATTTGGGTTTTAAGGCACTGAAAAACATCATCGAGTCGGGTAAGAATGTAGTAGATATTTCCTTTTCGCCTGAAAACTGTTTAGAACTGGACTATCTTGCTAAGAAACATAAAGTAACCGCGGTTATTGATGCAGGAGTTGCACCAGGCATGGATAACCTCTTGCTCGGCTTTCACAATACCCGCATGCAAGTCAGTCACTTTGAATGTCTAGTTGGAGGCTTACCCAAGATTCGTAAAAAACCCTTCGAGTATAAAGCCGCCTTCTCGCCTATCGATGTCATTGAGGAGTACACTCGCCCTGCCCGTTTTTTTGAGCATGGCCGTATGGTTACTCGTGAAGCTCTCAGTGACCGCGAAATAGTTGAGTTTGATAGAATTGGAACGCTGGAAGCCTTTAATACGGATGGTTTGCGTTCTTTAATGTTTACTATGAATAACGTCCCCAACATGAAAGAAAAAACCCTACGCTATCCAGGTCATGTAGATGCCATCAGAACCTTAAAGGCCAGCGGTTTTTTTAGTAAGGAGAAAGTGTCAGTTCGTGGCCTTGAAGTCACTCCTTTAGAAGTCACTTCCGAAATTTTGATCAATGAGTGGAAACTCAAGCCGAAAGAAGAAGAATTTACCATTATGCGTGTCACAATTAGTGGTCAGGAAGGTGAAAAAAATAAAGAATACGTTTACACCATGTATGATGAGTACGACAAAGTTAAACACGAAACTTCCATGGCACGAACCACAGGCTTCACCGCTAACGCAGTTTGCCAATTGCTACTGAAAGGCAAATTTGATAAAAAAGGTGTGTTTGCACCTGAGCATATTGGCGGTCATACTGATTGCTGTAAAACGGTTTTAGACTATCTAGAAGAACGAAAAGTACGCTACCGTTTAGAGGAAAATGTTTTATCAACCTGAGGCCAAAGATGGCCTCATTTGTGAGACGACAACATGTCAACTAAAACGCAAAAAATGCTTCACCTTCGAATCGAACTGGATCACCTAAACCTTCCTGTTTGGCGAGATATTCTTATTGACCCTAGTGCTAACCTTGAAGATCTTCATTACGCTATCCAGGCCATTTTTGGCTGGGAAGATTATCAGTTACACGAATTCCAAAAAGATGGAAAACGGTACGGCTATATTGATCCTGAAGGTGATGGTGATGAAGAGTGGCAAAATGAGGCAAATATTGGTGTCACTGATATGCTAACCAAGAAGGATGATAGCATTGACTACATTTATGACTTTGCCGATCACTGGCATCATACGATCTCGCTTATCGGCTACTCAGACAAAATACCTGACGTCTATGTGGAGTGTATCGATGGTAAGAATGCCTGCCCTCCAGAAGATTCCGGCGGTGTTGAAGGTTATGAACATCTACTAAATGTCCTTCGTTCACCCAATCATTTTGAGCATGAAGAAGTAAAAGAATGGTTCGGTGAAGGTTTCTCTCCCAATCGGTTTAGCATCGCTGAAGCCAACACCAGCTTACAAGAAAGTTTTACCTATGAGGATGAATAACTGACACACTCACTATGGAGGACTAATGAAACCATTAAAAAACCACCATATTCAAGAAGTTAGAGAACACTTTGATTTTTTTGATACTGATAATAACGGTCAAATCGATATTAAAGAGTTCGAACGGTTACTCAAGGTTTTGTCACCAGACGCCACCGATGAGCAAGTTAAGCGTGGCTTTGATTTAGTAGACAAAAACCACGATACCCATATTGAGTTTGATGAATTTCTTGAGTGGTGGGAAACCTGCTGGTGGGAATTCTAAACCCTCGAATGAACTCATTGAACTAAGTGATTGAGCTATAAAGGCGTATTTCAACTGAAATACGCCTTTTCATTAATATTTCTAATCAATTTCCTCCCCTTCATAACCCCAGCCCATATAACAGCTCTGACCAGCACAATCATTGACTAATCTTTAACCAGCACATCCAAAATTAACTGGCGAAAATTGCCCTCTGGTGGTATGGTAGCGCCGCAAAATTATTTATCGCTAAAGTAGTCTAGTCTTAGTTACTTTAGTGTAGTTTTAACTGAATTTAGAGGTATTTATGGATTTTTTGAAAGAGCTAGGTATCGAAGCCGTCAACCAGTCAGCGAGTTGGGGCCAAGGTTACACCGACACTCAAGACGCAGGGGTAATTGAATCGATCAATCCTGCAACTGGCGAAGTAATTGCCAAAGTTAACGCCAGTTCTGCAACAGATTACGACAAAGTTATGCAGGAAGCCGAAGCTGCTTTTGAAGAGTGGCGTAAAGTTCCAGCTCCTCTACGCGGTGAGCTTGTTCGTAAAATTGGTAATGCCTTACGCGATCACAAAGATGCTTTAGGTAGCCTGGTTTCTGCTGAAATGGGCAAAATCAAGGCCGAAGGTGATGGCGAAGTTCAAGAGATGATTGATATGGCTGATTTTGCCGTAGGTCAATCTCGTATGTTGTATGGTAAAACCATGCACTCTGAGCGTCCTGAGCACCGCATGTATGAGCAATGGCATCCACTAGGTATCACTGGCGTTATGTCAGCGTTCAACTTCCCGGTTGCTGTTTGGTCATGGAATGCGTTCATCGCAGCTATCTGCGGTAACACTGTCGTTTGGAAACCATCGCCAAAGACTCCTCTAACAGGTATTGCTGTACAAAACATCTGCAACAAAGTTTTAGAAGAAGCTGGTCTTAAAGGCATCTTCTGTTTGTTCATCGATACTGAAGAGAATAAATTATCACAGCGTTTCATTGAAGACGCTCGCGTTAAGAAAATGTCTTTCACAGGTTCAAGCGAAGTTGGTCGTATGGTTGGCGTTAAAGTTGCTGAGCGTATGGGTAAAAGCTTGCTTGAGCTTTCAGGTAACAACGCACTTATCCTTGATAAAACAGCGGATATGGACATTGCCGTTCCTGCAATCGTATTCGGTGCAGTGGGTACAGCCGGTCAACGTTGTACTTCAACGCGCCGCCTAATCGTACACAAAGATGTGGCCGATCAAGTAATCCCAGCAATCGTTAATGCTTACAAGCAAGTTAAAATTGGCAACCCATTAGATACCAATACATTGATGGGCCCGCTAGTTGACGCTAACGCTGTTAAGAATTTCGAGAACGCAGTCGCTAAAGCCAAAGAAGCTGGCGGCGAAGTTCTAGCTGGTGGTAAAGCGATTGATGGCCCTGGCTTCTTCATCGAGCCAACGGTTATTCGCGCAGAAAACCACTGGGATGTTGTACAAACCGAAACTTTCGCTTCTATTCTTTACGTCATGACTTACGAAACGACTGAAGAAGCGATTGCGATGCAAAATCACTCTAAAGCTGGTCTTTCATCAGCTATCTTCACCCGTGATATGAAAGTTGCTGAGAAGTTCCTTTCTGCTCTAGGTTCTGACTGCGGTATCGCAAACGTCAATATCGGTACTTCGGGTGCTGAAATTGGTGGTGCCTTCGGTGGTGAAAAAGAAACTGGCGGTGGTCGTGAAGCAGGCTCTGATGCATGGAAAGCGTACATGCGTCGCCAAACTAACACCATTTTCTGGGGTGACCAACCTACTTTGGCTCAGGGCATCAAGTTCGACCTGGGTTAATCATTGTATTTAATTGAAGCCGCATTTTGCGGCTTCCCTTGTTTATATCCTTATTAAAGGAGTTCTTTATGGCAGTTTTTAATCTACGTGCATACGACGATCACGAACAAATCGTTTTTTGTCGTGATGTTGACTCTGGCTTGAAGGCCATTATCTGTGTTCACAACACCAACTTGGGTCCAGCGGTTGGCGGTTGTCGTATGTGGGATTATAACTCTGACGAAGGCGCACTGATTGATGCTCTACGCCTTTCGCGCGGCATGACTTACAAAAATGCTATGGCTGGCCTGAAAATGGGTGGCGGTAAATCAGTCATTATCGGTAACTCTAAGACCATGAAATCTGAAGAGCTATTCCGTGCATTCGGTCGCTTTGTTGAAAAGTTAAGCGGTAAGTACATTACTGCGGAAGATGTGGGTATCAATCCAAATGATATGGCCATCGTCAATAAAGAAACCAATTACGTTTTAGGCTTGGAAGGCAAATCTGGTGATCCTTCTCCGGTAACTGCCTACGGCGTATATAAAGGTATTAAAGCAGCAGCCAAACATAAATTTGGTAGTGATGATTTAAATGGTCGTAAAATTTCCGTTCAAGGTTTAGGCCATGTGGGTTATTACCTGTGCAAACATTTGCATGAAGAAGGTGCTAAGTTATTTGTAACCGATATCAGCAAAGAAAGCATTGAACGCGTAGTAAGCGAATTTAATGCAACTGCGGTAGGTATTGATGATATCTATGGTTTAGATGTTGATATTTATGCGCCCTGCGCTTTAGGTGCAGTCATTAATGACAACACTCTTCCACAGATTAAAGCATCGGTCATTGCCGGTGCCGCTAACAACCAGCTAGCCGAAGATCGCCATGGCGATATTCTTCTTAGCAAAGGTATCTTGTATGCACCTGATTATGTCATCAATGCTGGTGGTATCATTAACGTATCATTCGAAGAAAATTATAATCGTGATGCTGCGTTGACCAAAGTGGATGAGATTTATGGCACTCTAACTGAAGTGTTCGAAGCCTCGAAACTTAGCGGACGCCCTACTAACGTGATTGCTGATGAATTAGCGCGTCAACGTGTAGCGGATGCAAAAAAGAAATAATTCAGACACTTTAAGAAAGTTTGAATAAAAAAACGGGCTCAATAGCCCGTTTTTTTTATTCTGCCAATACAGCAAATAAACCTAATCTATCGCGTATTGGAAATAAATCCGGTAAGCGGTTGACCATATCGGGTAATCCACTTTCACCAAATAAGCCGCATACTCTTTACGATCACAGCCAGTCACGGTAAACAGCGTATCTACCAGCTCGTTGGCCATCGGATACTTTAGCTTCTCCGAAAAATTAGCATCATGACTCGACAATACCAAGTCAGCTTCATCATGAAAACGGTCATACCAAAGCGCATCAGGACTGGTGATCATTGTTGCCAACTGAGTATTCATCGAATAAATACCCGCGTTAGCGACACTTCGCATGGCATAACTTCGTTCAAGAAAACACACCATATATAAACTCTTAATAGGTGTTCTTACCTGGACACTGACACAGCTGGCTTTTTTGCCACCATAAAATGGCCCCAACTGTTCTTCGGGGTAATTTTTCATGGCAGCGATATTAAAACCAGTATCTTGATCAGGCGTTGCTGGAATAATGACTGAGTTTTCGCCGCGGGTGAATTCGTTGATGCTTTTAACGACACTCGGACTGGTAAGCTCTTCGATCAATGACACATAGGCAAGTTTGTCTGCAATCTCGTCATCTTGTGAAATTAATTCTGGCTTTTCTAATTCAAGAGTTTGCTCTGAAGGACCAATCGGAATGACCAATGGACGAGCTGTTTCAGTTTTCTCACAGTTATCGAAGAAAGTCAGGGTATATTGCTGAAGAAATTTATGATCTTGTTCATTTTCTTTAAGGATACAAGCAAAAAACAAATTTTCCATTTGTTCGCCTGTAACCATACGCGAAGCTTCAAAAAGTGCTTTTCGCTGCTCTGTTTTATTGCCCTGATTCTGTGTACTCTTATCTGAGGCTTTAATCAGCGCCTTCAGAGCTGAATGACTCCGCGAATATTCATATATGAGGTTCTCAAATCGAACCACCATCGCCTTGGCTTCATCAACTCGCTTGCCATTCACTTTATGCTGTTCCGCCAGGTCAATAAAGCCGCGTAAACCGGCTGGCCCAGGTAAAGAATGTATGACCTGAAGACCATCGACAGCCTTATTAATGGTTTCCACCATTCTCTGACAAGTTGACTTATTGGCATTTAACCAATTCGCCATACCAGTAATCGTTTTAGCATGATTCGGAAAGTCATCGACCAGGTTCGATAGGCCATTTTTGATGCGCTCTCCTTCGCGATCAATAAGTGCTAATTCTGAGCGGGATAAAGTTTTACTCACAGTTCTGCCTTCTTGTTTGGATACATTGCCATATAAACCGATACATTATGACACAACCTATTGTTTATCTCATATACTTTAAGATAGAGATCAAAATAGGACACAATAAACTTGCGTAAAGCAAAGAATTGCGCCCTTTCTCTATTAGTTATCCTTAAAAATTAAGCCCCTATGAATAACTTCCTGTTATTGCTAAATGAACCATATCTCCTTGTTTAGCAAGGAACAGTGCCATTTAGACTTGTGAAGAATATCAATAAAGTACAAAAAGATACAGTATCGGATACAAATTTGCTACATCATGGGATAGGCTGAGAAATTGGTTATTGAAATAACTTATTATGGCGCCTGGAGCGGAACCAAATCCCTAATACATTAGCTAATAAAATCAAGCTAGCACCCAACAATTGAGCAGAAGATAAGACCTCATCAAGAAAAACAAAGCTGAAAAATAGAGCGATTGGGACATAAAGATAGTAGACCACCGAAGTCACCACATGATTCAACTCTGTACTCACTTTTATCCAAAGACTATGAGCAACCAAGGTACACACCACACCCAGCACAACCAACCCTATCCAGCTTTCTTTAGGAATCGACCATTCCGCTTGCGGTAGACCCAAACTAAAGATAACCATTGCCACAAAAAATTGACCAAAGGTACGACGCTCACCGTTAATATGACGATACTTCTGATGCATCAGGGGCAACAAGGCGTATAAGAAACCGGATATTACCGCAAGGATAAGACCAATGGTCATGCCGTCATTGAGGTTAAACTCCGGCACCACCATATAAACACCAGCGAAAGCCAACAGTACGCAAAAAAGCTCAAGCCAATGTGGTGGTTGCTTATGCACAAACCAGCCAAGCAAAAGCAAATGCGCGCCAAAGGTAGAAACCCCAATAGCTGCAATTGAAGCGGTTGAAAGTTGAATGCTGTAGAAGTAAGTGAGCCAGTGAGTGGCGAACACTAAACCCAGTAGAAAAATGAATATCCAGTTTTCACGACGTGCAATGAGGGGCCTTCTAGTCATGCCTGCCAGCAATATTAATCCAACCACACTGACCGCTAATCGAAAGGCACCGATCAACCAGGGATCGACCTCAATATACTTGATAATAACTGGCACCATTGCCATCAAGAAGACAGCTAAAACAGCCAGTAAAACTAAACGCCAATAACCTGTATTCATTCTTTAAAAATCAATTAGTTAAAAATACTTATTAATAAATCAGTTTAGAATTTATCACTATACGAAGGCCGCATTCTTTCACAACCAATTTCTAACGGGTAGTTTTTTCCTTATTTCCACCCGAATTTTCTTGCATTTTTCGCTAAACAAAGTATAAAGCACATTCCATTTTGTGCTGATTGGCTATTTTTTGCTCATGGTTACTGATTAAGTGAGTCGTGAGTTTGTCAGCACGCCTGGTAGGTCTGGGAAGTTTCTATCGTTACGCCCCCAGAAATTTGTAAATAAGCTTGTTTATGGCTTCCCTGTACAGGAGATTAAAGAAGTGTATAAAGACTTCGACTATAACCAAGAGATTGATCCTACTGGCGCAACAGAAACTCAGTGGCCTTCTTTTAAGAACGTCAACGAGAACGATGAGCGAAACGATCATTTCATACACAGAAACGGCAAAATCTTTGCGGGTACTCATTTGATCATTGATCTTTGGGGCGCGTCAAAGCTTGATAACCTACAACTGATGGAGCAAGCTTTCCGTGAGTCTGTAGTTGAGTGTGGCGCAACTTTGTTGCACATCCACATGCACCACTTTACACCTAACGGTGGAATTTCGGGTGTTGCCGTATTAGCAGAATCCCATATCAGTGTGCACACCTGGCCAGAGCGCGACTATGCTGCGTTTGATGTCTTTATGTGTGGCGATGCTGAACCTCATAAAGCGGTAGAAATTCTACGCAAAGCATTCCACCCTTCAAAAATTGAAGTAAGTGAAATTTTGCGTGGACAAGTTGAGAAATAAAGCCTAAGGCAATTAATCGACATGGCAAAAAGATTTATCGAAACCCTGTACAGCACTTACGGACAAAGCTTCATTGTTGATGAAGTTTTGTTTGAGAGTAAAACCGAACATCAACATCTGATCATTTTTAACAATGAACAGTTTGGTCATGTTATGGCGTTGGACGGGGTCATCCAAACCACTGAAAAAGACGAGTTCATTTACCACGAGATGCTGACACATGTGCCGCTTTTTGCGCATGGTAATGCAAAACGGGTTTTGATTATTGGTGGTGGCGATGGCGGTATCTTACGCGAAGTATTGCGTCATCCTGAGGTTGAGCATGTCACCATGGTAGAGATTGATGCTGCTGTAGTGGATATGTGCAAACAATACTTCCCTAAGCATTCTGATGGTGCTTTTGATGATCCGCGAGTTAACCTTGTGATTGCCGACGGTGTTGATTTTATCGTGAACAATGCAAATGCTGAGAACGGTGAAAAGTTTGATGTCATTATTTCTGACTCAACTGATCCGGAGGGTCCTGCCGAAGTGCTCTTTACCTCACGCTTTTATCAGGGCTGTAAGAACAGTCTTAATGAAGGCGGCATATTAGCAACGCAAAACGGTGTTAGCTTCATGCAGATTGATGAGGTGAAAACTACTTATAATCGCTTTGAAGGTATTTTTGACGATAGATGGTTCTATGTCACTGCGGTTCCAACTTATATCGGCGGAAATATGACCCTTTCTTGGGGAAGTGATGATAAGACTTTACGTCAGCACTCAGTTGAAACCATACGAGAGCGATTTAGTAAGGCAAATTTTAGTACCAGGTACTATAACCCTGAATTGCATGTCGCCAGCTTTGCCCTGCCTCAGTACGTGACTGAGGCGCTCAAGTAAAGCGTGCAAGAAAACACAAAGGCGAACTCAAGAGTTCGCCTTTTTTGTATCCCGCGTTTATAAATGATAGTTTTATAAGCGCATTAGGTATATAAAGTTTAATCATTTAGCATCTTCAGAACCTGAAGATCGAATTGGAGATATCAGCACAATGGTCGTTGATCAAAATGAAGTTTGGAGCATCGAGAAAGCCCGCGCCCACTACAACCTTCCTTATTGGAGCGAAGGCTACTTCGATTTGAATGAGCAAGGTAACTTGGTGGTGAAGCCTGATCGTAGCCGCCCAGAGTTTAACTTTGAACTTTCAGAAATCTGCAAGGAGCTACAAAAGAAAGGATTTCAGATGCCTGCCCTGCTTCGCTTTGGCGACATTCTGCATAATCGCGTCAATAGCTTATGCGAAGCATTTAATCAGGCGATTAAAGAATATGAGTTTCAAGGTCGCTATACCATCTGCTATCCGATCAAAGTCAATCAACAGCGTCGTGTAGTTGAAGAAATTGTGCAAAGCCAGGCGGCCATTAACAACAACAACGATAAACAGATTGGTCTAGAAGCTGGCAGCAAGCCGGAGTTGATGGCCGTGTTGGCCTTATCTGAGCATACCAATTCAACCATTGTCTGCAACGGCTACAAAGACCGTGAGTACATTCGTACAGCCTTAATTGGTACGCAACTTGGCCACAAGGTCTATATCGTTGTCGAAAAGCTGACAGAGCTTCAGTTAGTGTTGGAAGAAGCTGAAAGCATGGGTGTAAAGCCAACTATTGGAGTGCGTGCTCGATTAGCTTCAAAAGGTGAATCTAAATGGCAAACCTCTGGTGGTGATCATTCTAAATTTGGTTTGTCGGCGAGTCAGATTTTGCGTTTAGTTGAAACACTACAAGCCAGCGACCAGGTGGATATATTTAAATTATTGCACTTCCATTTAGGTTCACAAATCACCTCTATTCGTGACATCCAGAATGCACTCAAAGAATGTGCACGCTTTTATGCCGAATTACATGCGCTCGGCGTGCCAGTCGAAACTGTGGATGTGGGTGGCGGTCTTGGTGTTGATTATGAAGGTACTCGTAGTCAGAGCCATTGCTCAATCAACTATAGCCTATCGGAATATGCTAATAACGTGGTGTGGGCGTTTTATGATGTTGCCAACGAGAATGACTTACCTCATCCGAATATCATTACAGAATCAGGTCGAGCATTGACTGCGCACCACGCTGTATTAATTGCCAATGTTATTGATTCAGAAGCTCCTGAAAAAGTGGAGCTGGAAGCTCCTTCTGAAGAAGCGCCACTGGTGTTGCACAACCTTTGGGAAAGCTATCAGGAAGCAATCAACACTAAAGATAACCGTAAACTTATGGAGACCTTCCATGATGCCGGTTACTTGCTGACAGAAGCTCAAGGAATGTTCAGCCATCAGGTCTTGTCACTTGCTGAGCGAGCGATGGCTGAGCGTCTGCACCGCATGATTTTAATGTTGGTCAAAGAGAAGTTAATTCCTGAAATTCAAGAGCATCAAAATACTTTAGACAATTTAAATGAAAAATTAGCCAGTAAATACTTTGTTAACTTTTCAATTTTCCAATCCTTGCCGGATGCGTGGGCAATTGATCAGATATTTCCAGTGATGCCTTTGGTCGGGCTCAAAGAGGAGCCTATGGAAAGCGTCATTATTCAGGATATCACCTGTGATAGCGATGGCGTGTTAGAGCAGTATGTTAATGCACAAAGCATTACCCCTACTTTGATGCTCCCTACCTATACACCAGGCGATGAGTATTTGCTCGGCTTCTTTATGGTGGGCGCCTATCAGGAAATATTGGGTGATATGCACAACCTGTTCGGTGATACCCACACAATCGATCTGGTGCTTGCCGAGAATGGTGAAATTAAGATCACGGGAACTGACTACGGTTCAGGCGTTGATGAGATGCTCGAATATGTAGATTTTGATGCTAAATCCATTTTGGAGTCTTATCGTCGCCAGCTCAAAGCAAGCGACCTTGAGCAAGCGCAACAACGCCAATACCTGGCAGAATTACGCGAAGGTATTTATGGCTACAGTTATTTAGAGGATTAGACTGAAAATGACTCAGTTGAAAAGACGCTGGCCAGCCGAATGGGAGGCTCATGTAGCAACCTGGATGGCATGGCCGTGTCGCACTGAAATTTGGACTAATGGTTTAGAGAAAGCACAATTAGCTTTTGCTGAAGTAGCTAATACAATTGCTGACTATGAGCCATTGTTTATGCTGGTTAAGCCTGAGCATAAAGCTTTTGCCACAAAAAAACTCAGTAGCTCCATTACTTTGGTGGAGATGGCAATTGATGATAGCTGGACGCGTGACACCGCGCCAATCTGGATAGAAGAAGATGGCAAGCCTCTGGCTTTAGATTTCCAATTTAACGCCTGGGGCAATAAATTCTCGCCTTTTGATAATGATGCTAAAGTTGCTGCTAACATCATCAACTATAGCGGTAATCAGTCACGTCAGCTGAATATGGTGTTAGAAGGCGGTGCGGTTCACTCGAACGGTCAAGGGACTATTTTAACGACTAAAGAATGCTTGCTTAATGCAAACCGAAACCCATCAATGAACCAGCAACAGATTGAAGAGGTTTTACTGGAGCAGTTTGGTGCTGACCAGATTGTGTGGTTAGAGAAAGGTGTTGCAGGCGATGTGGATACCGATGGCCATATAGACAATATTGCCTGCTTTATTGAGAGTGATTTAATCATCAGTCAAAACTGTGACGCATCGAGCGAAAACTATAGTATCTACGAAGACAACCGCAGGATTCTTCGCGACAATAATTTGAAACTGGTTGAGGTCTCTGAACCTGAAGCGCGCTATCAAAATGTGCTTCGCGCACCTCTTTCGTATATAAACTTTTATATTGCCAATGATGCAATCATTATGCCGTCTTTCGACTGTAAACAAGATGATGAAGCAAAATCTGTATTAACAAACTTGTTTCCTCATCGGAGTATTCATCAAATTAATGCCAACGAAATTCTGGTCGGTGGCGGCGGCATTCACTGCATAACCATGCAGCAACCCAAAATTTAATCAGCTCATACATTTGAGTCTTTACAGGTGATAACACTATGAGAAAAGTAACATTTGCAGCAACCCAGTTTGCGGTTAGTGCAAACTTTGATGAGAACATTGCTAAAGGTGAAGCTTTAGTTAAACAGGCAGCAGAGCAAGGAGCAAACGCCATTCTTTTGCAGGAATTGTTTGCAGGCTATTACTGGTGTAAAGATCAGGACCCTAAATATTTCGACTGGGCTGAACCTTACCCTGGCAGTCGTGTACTACAGCATTTTTCAACGGTTGCTAAACAGTTAGGTGTGGTTTTACCCATCAGCTATTTTGAAAAAGCTGGCAATGCCCACTTTAACTCACTTGCCATGATTGATGCTGATGGCACCATCATGGACAACTACCGTAAAATGCACATCCCAGACGGGCATGGTTATCAAGAAAAGTTTTATTTCTCACCTGGTGATACAGGCTTTAAAGTATGGGACACCAAATTTGGTCGCATGGGCGCTGCAATCTGCTGGGATCAATGGTTCCCAGAAGCAGCTCGCATTCTTGCGCTGCAAGGTGCCGAAGTGATTTACTATCCCACTGCGATTGGTTCAGAGCCACAAGACCCAAACTGGGATTCGCGTGAGCACTGGCAGCGTGTAATGCAAGGCCACAGCGGTGCCAACATGGTTCCTGTTGTGGCTTCAAACCGCATAGGCACTGAACAGGGTGAAACCTGCGGCATTACTTTCTATGGCTCCTCATTTATCACGGATCCATTTGGTGCCAAAGTACAGGAAATGGACAAAAGCAGCGAAGGTGTCATTTGTCAGGAGTTTGATTTAGACCAGGTAGCAAAGCAGCGCGCTAGCTGGGGCTTATTTAGAGACCGACGTCCGGAATATTATGGACGTATCAATCAGTTTTAACTATCTTACTACTGTAATTAAAAAGCCCAGCGACTAGCTGGGCTTTTCGTAACACTTTTGTAACAGAGGAGCTACTTACTGTTGCTCCGGCATTTGCCATAACTCAATTTTGTTGCCTTCCGGATCTATAAACCAGGCAAATTTGCCAAAACCATCTTCTTCGCAAATGTCACCAACTTGCTTACCTCCATTAGCTACCACCTGTTTGATACAGGCTTCCACATCATCGACCATAAGATTCAGCATGAAGTCCTTATCTGATGGAGCAAAGTAATCGGTACTCGATTTAAACGCCCCCCAAACTGTGTACGCGTCTTGAGGTAACTGACTACTGGGAAAGCTGGTACCACCATAACTGGGGTCTATCTTAAAACCCAAAGCTTCCTCATACCATTCGCCAAGAGCTTCTCTATCTTTGCACTTAAAGAAAACACCGCCTATACCTAATACTTTTCCACTCATAATTAATCCAACAACTTATCTAAGCTATCTTCACTAACACCATTTAAGACATTGCTATAACCCATTTCTTCAAGCACATCCTTAGCCTTGCCCGCACGATTACCCGAACGGCAATAGACAATAAAGGTTTCGTCCTTTGCAAGATTCAGCTGGCCAATACGATTACCTATCTCATCCACAGGGATGTTTACTGCGCCAGAATAATGACTATTGTTAAACTCGCCATCCGTTCTGACATCAATTATTGTGACATCATCCAAAGCATCTTCTTCAGCAACGACAAGTCGGGCTGTGAATTCTTTTGGACTTAATATATTCCCCTCAGAAGGCAGAGGATCAAACGACATTAACCCAATTTTTATACCATCAAAATCAACTATCGATGAATCAGAGGTATTTAAATTAAAAGACTCCGCAGAACTTGAAGTTGAATAAATAAATCTTAATGTCGCAGCGCCCTCAGAAACACACTGAACACTTTTTGGACACCTTGAGTCATTCACAATATCGACAAATTCAATAATAGAATCCTTAAACGAAACCTTATCACCCACTGAAACCAGATACTCTTTGGCCAGAAGCTTATCAGTGGTTGGGGCCTCGCTTTCAACAGTAGGCGTAGATGCACAAGATGCAATAAAATATGTGAACGATAATAAACAAACTATTCTTAAAGCCTTCATAAATCCCCCGCAGGTATAAAATGAATACAACCTCATTGTTATACGAGATAAGAAGAGAATCAAGAAAGGAATGGCACCCCCGACAGGATTCGAACCTGTTACCTTCCCCTTAGGAGGGGGACGCTCTATCCAGATGAGCTACGGGGGTGCGATACGGACTAGTGGCCAATATGCTCTTTCAGGAAGGCCTCCATTTTAGAGTAAATTTCAATACGATTATCCATATCATAAAAACCATGCCCTTCATGTGGCTTTACTATAGACTCAAATGTCTTTCCGGCTTTCTTAAAAGCCTTTGATAAAGACTCATAGTGTTCGATTGGGGTGCGCCTATCTGCTTCACCATGAATAATTAGAACGTCTGCCTTAATTTTATCAACGAAATTAACAGGCGAGCGTTGATAACTGAAATTTTCATCGTTGTAACCCCAAGCCTCATCTAAGAACTTACGGCCAGACTCTCGCTCGTAAATATCAGAGTATTTAAAAGCTTTAATATCATAAGCACCAACATATCCAATAGCACATTGATACAAATCAGGTTCTTTTATAACGCCCATCAACGATGCATAGGCACCATAACTACCACCGTAGATACAGATTCTATCTTTGTCAAAAAAGCCTTTCTCAATAGCCCATAATGTGCCATCCGTTAGATCATCCTGCATTTCCATGCCCATTTTGCGATAGTTATCGTAAATAAAGTCACGACCACGACCACCTGATCCTCGGTAGTTTATTTGCAATACGGCATAACCTCTGCTTGCAAAAAACTGTGACTCAGGATGATAACGCCATGTATCCTTTGGACCATAGGGACCACCGTGCACCAGTACAACGGCAGGAAGATTTTTATCTTTGTTTGGTGGCAAAGTCAAATACCCTCTAATCTCTAAACCATCTCTTGCGGTGAAGCTTACAGGGTTTCGATAACTGAGCGTTTTTTCATCAATCCAGGGTAGCGCCTTCATTTCAAAGCTAAGTTTATTCTCTTTGGCATCGAAGAGGTAAAATGTGCCTGCGTCTCTGTCACTATACGTTCGTACAACTGCAAATCTGTTATCGGCTGTTGGAGAGCCAACTGACACAACTTTATCTGGGAAAGACTGCTCAAGCATTGCTTGGATTTTATAAGCTCTACTATCTTTATTGAAAAACTCAACAACCGGATAATCTGGCTCTCTTTCGATGCCAACCAATTCTGGCTCTTCATACTTAAAATCATAAATATAATCATCTATCTCACTATCACCAGACAGTTCAAATACCGAGGTTAGCTCTTTAGTTTTTAGATCAAATGAATATATGCCTCTTGGACGACCATCTGTGTTTGACAAAACGTACATTTTTTTATCTTGGTTATAAATTTGAACTGGACTAAGCATCCCATCTTTTCTATTAAATGTCTCAAATAGGTTCCAATCACCTTCAGAGTTTTTAAGGTAGAGTTTAATCAGGTCGGTGTCATCTTCGTCAACACCTAGACTCACAAGAGCGGTATCATTTGAACCAAGTAGGAGCCTCCCTCCTTTGACTGGACCTGTCTCTAATTTTTTGAAACGGCTACTATAAATATCAAACTCGTAAATTCCTGGGAAACCACGCTCATACATTTGCACTAAAATTTTATCTTTTTGCTCTGGCAATAGATCAGCAACGTTAAACCCTTTCGGCAGTGAGCTACTGGTTGCGCCAGCTTTTGCTCTAGGAGGCCAGATTTGATAGTTTTTTGAACCATCAACATTACCCGCGAAATAGACACCTGTACTTGCTGGTAAGTCTAAAGCGCCATATTTAATACTCTGAGAAACCAATAAACGTTCATTATTGAGCCAATAAAATGCCCCTGCCTCATATGCTTGCGGGAAAGAAAATTTTTGAACAACTTCTTTAGTGCTGCGTTTTAAAATATAAACTTCCTTCTTACCTTCACCCTCAGCCCTAACTGCTAAATATTGTCCATCTGGCGATAACTTCAGACTATCCGCCTGAGGAAATTTAAAAAAATCTTCAACGCTAATCTCAGCCCCGACCGATAAAGGTAAAACTAAAACAAGAACTAGTAATAATCTGAATAACATTGCTGGATTCCTTTATTCTTAAATAACTCTATTATTTTATCAGTTACATCAGTATCTAATATTGTTAATTTGTAAACCAAGAAAAAAGGTCCCGACTAAGCGGGACCTTTTAAAACACCCTAACTTTAGAATGTATAACTTGCGTTTAAGTAGACCTCACGGCCAATTCCAGCACCACCGTAAACAAAATTGTTATACCATGGGAAACTGTTAGGTCCAATCGTACGGTCACGTGGAGCACCTTGATCGAACAAGTTTCTCACAGTTAATGTAGTTCGGAAATCCGAAGACCAGTTGTAAGAAGTTGTCAGATTGTACAAGAAGTAAGGTGGAACACGATCACTTAAAGTACCATCTGCAACCAATGGGTCATAAGGGTCATAAACGGTAGTAGAGCCTCTTCTAATCATGGTCAAAGCCATACTCAGGTCATCTTTCTGCCATGCCAAAGTAGCATTAACATTTGAACGAGGTTCCCAACCACCTAAGATAGGATCATCCCTTAACTCTTGACCATCAAACTTATGGCTTAATAAGTGGGAATAATCAACTCTCAATCCGAACATACCCACTTCAGTATCAATGTTATAATTTACTCGAGCATCGATACTTTCCACTGACTCTGAAGAGATATTACGGGGCGTAACATTAAATGCATCAATAACATCAATATCATTAACGTCGTCATAAACACGTGTAATCAGATTAGAGATCTGATCACAAGATAAAGTGCCTACGCTATCAGCCACACCACCAGGAACATCTTGGCCAGTACGACAACTAAACTCACGTCTTAATAACTGGTCAGAAGACAAAGAAGCAACCTTGTCTTCAAGAGTGATTTCCTGCCAATCAAGCTGGAAGCTTAACTGATCAGTAATATCATAAACAAAGCCAACCCAGCGGTTATCACCAGTTTCATCTTTTAATGGTTCGTTACCTACTTCACCTGGACCTAAACGTCGTGCAAATATCTGCGTACCGACACAGTCTGTAGCTGGATCAAAGTTCGCAGGTTCGCCTAGAGACTGCCAACAGCTGTAGTAATCCGTAACAGTAGTATAGAAACCTGTACGGCTGTATACCTGTACCAAATCAGGAGCACGGAATGATTCAGAGTAGCCACCACGGAACAAGAAGCTATCCGATGGACGCCACTCAAACTTCACGGAAGGAGTAATACGAGTACCAATTGATGATGACTCTTTATCATACTTATCTGCGCGCGCTGCGATATTGATATCCAGAGTTTCACTTACTGGGAAGTTAGCCTCAACACCAACTGCACTGCGGGTTCGGTCGCCCTGGCCATCATAACCTGTAAGACCTAACCAGCCTGAACCACTTGTGTAAGGGAATGGTGGTGTCTGTGTAATTAAATCGTCTGGGATAAACTTTAGTTCTTGTTTCTCATACTCAAGAATAGCCGCATAAGATACAGGCCCTGCTGGCATTTCAAAAAGATCGCCGTTGAGAACAAACTGTGCGCCTGTCGAAGAAGTTTCATTACCGTAAGTTTGAGTTCCTAACGCGCTGTTTACTAAATCGCGATTTGAGTCATCGACAACAGCGAATAAGTTATCAAATAAACCAAATGAACCGTTACCCAAGAAAACAGGAATGTTACCACCGACATAAGTAAAGAAGTCGCCAAAGAACACATCAATAGCATCTTGAGATCTAAACCTTACACGGCTCGAGTCAAGGCTATATTCACTGCGATAACCTGAAAGTTCCCACTCGCTGTCACCCCAGTAACCGCGTGCACCTAGTGAGTAGTTAAATGACTCATCTTCATAAAAGGAATCTAGCGATCGTTGTAAATCACTTTCATAGAAACTACGAAGCACTGTATAGTATTCTGCACCGTTATAAATGCGTTCTTGGATAAATATACTATAACGATCAACTGTAGATTCGCTAGAGTTATAGAGAAACTCACCAAATAACTCTACATCACCTAAATCATAAGTGCCGTTAGCAAAAATTGACAACTGCTCACGCTTATTACGGAAGTTTGTAAGAGCAACGTTGTCACGTCCACATAAATAACCTAATGATTCAGAATATAAAAAACGTGTTGAACCAAATTCTTCACACTGCGAGCCAGGGTCAACAAGTTGACCAGCAAATTGATCAAGCACATAAGTGTCAAAGTTTAATGAAGGCGGTGTAATATTTGAGTATGGGTAATCACTATTTGAGTCATAATCGTCGTAATCACCTGCACTAATTGGGTCAGTACTACGATATGAAGCCCCAATTGTGAAGTTACCACTATCGAATGTCTTACCCGTGGTTAAATCAATGCGATAATCATCACCTTCAGCTTCAACTGGACGCCCATAAAGTACATTTAAAGTAGTCTCATCAACATCTTTCTTAAGAACGATATTCACAACACCTGCAACAGCGTCGGAGCCATAAATAGATGAACCACCACCCGATAGAATTTCAATTCGTTCAACTGCGGCTTGTGGGATTGCGCCAAAATTCACGGCTGAACTTTGCCCCTGATACGCTGCTGGGTAGTTTGCTACTCGTCTGCCATTGATTAAGGTTAATGTGTTACCAATACCGAAACCGCGAATATTGAGCGTACGAATATCAGGCGTGAAACCGCCTGAAAATTCAGGCCCTTCAATCTGGACACCATTATTAATGGTCAGATTGTCCAGAGCGTCATAAACAGTCGTATGACCTTGTTCTTTCATATCGTCTGCAGTAATTGTAATTACTGGAGACGCGCCCTCGAACTCATTACGTTTAAGTCGAGAACCAACAATTACCATTCTCTCTTCTTCCTGAACTTCATCCTCTTCCTGCTCTTCCGCAGCATTTACTGTGGCGGTCAAAGCCAAAGAGGCAGAAGCAGTTGCTAATAGAGCCATTTTCACAGCTTTAGCAATTAGATTACTTCTTATTGTCATCAGAACCCTCTCTTCTAATTAGTAAAAATTTTCTAAAGTAATTTGTTTCAGTGAGGCTTATCGCCAACCGAACAAACTTTGTAAGTTTATGTAAATAAAATGCAAATGTGAATAGAAAATTAGATATTTTTATGATGCTCATTAGATTAATTGGGAATAATTGCATAACCAGCTGTTTTATAAGGGTTTATCAGAATTTTTTTATTGTCGATTCCACGATATTCATCAGGTAAATACAAAAAAGCCCAGCAATGCTGGGCTTCTATTAGAAATGTGTGTGCCTGATTAACGAAGGTAAGGTTTCAGTGCCTCCGGAATATTAATGCTTCCATCAGCATTTTGATAATTTTCAAGAATAGCAACCAATGTACGACCTACTGCCAGTCCTGAGCCGTTCAGTGTGTGTAGCAATTCAGGCTTTCCAGTTTCTGGGTTGCGCCAGCGTGCTTGCATGCGGCGTGCTTGGAAGTCACCGGTGTTGCTGCAGGAAGAAATCTCGCGATAGGTGTTTTGGCTTGGTAGCCAAACTTCGATATCGTAAGTTTTGGTTGCACCGAAGCCGATATCTCCAGAACACAACGTTACCACTCGATATGGAAGCTCAAGTAGCTGCAAGACTTTCTCAGCGTGGCTAATCAAGCGTTCCAGCGCACCCATTGAGTCTTCAGGTTTAGTCATATGCACCAACTCAACCTTCTCGAACTGATGCAGACGGATTAGGCCACGTACATCACGACCATAGGAACCGGCTTCACTGCGGAAACATGGCGTATGCGCTACAAACTGCAAAGGCAATTGATCGGCTTCAACAATTTCATCGCGCACCAGGTTAGTGACGGGCACTTCGGCGGTTGGGATCAGGTACAAAGGACGGTCATCCTGATTTTTGCCTTGTGCCTTAAATAAGTCTTCTTCAAATTTAGGCAGCTGCCCAGTACCGGTTAAGCTTTCGGCATTGACCATATAAGGAACGTATACTTCTTCGTAGCCATGCTCTTTGCTATGCAAGTCGAGCATGAACTGAATCAAGGCCCTGTGTAGCTTGGCGACCAGACCTTTTTTGACGATAAAGCGACTGGCAGCAATTTTGGCAGCACTGGCAAAATCCAGACCGTTTAAGGCTTCACCCACTTCAACATGGTCTTTAGGCTCAAAATCAAACTGGCGCGGCTCACCCCAACGACGAATTTCAAGGTTCTCACTCTCGTCTTTGCCTTCTGGGACTGAATCATCCAGCAAGTTTGGGATGCCATAGTGAATCTCATCTAACTGAGTCATCACTTGATTGAGGCGCTCTTTAGCGGCATCCAGCTTAGTTCCTAAATCAGCAACCTGATCCAATAACGGCTGAATATCTTCGCCACGTGCTTTGGCTTGCCCTATCGACTTGGAGCTTGAGTTACGCTCATTCTGCAATTCCTGAGTTTCAACCTGAATAGCTTTACGCTCTTCTTCAAGTGTATTGTATTGCTCCACATCAAGCTCAAAACCACGCTTTGCCAAATTCTTAGCAACAGCATCAATGTCGGTACGTAATAATTTAGGGTCTAGCATTGTCTTTTTTGAATCCGTTATAGGTTTGCCGAAAATTTCAGGCGGCCATTCTACCACCAAGCCAAGCACCAAAAAACACGAAAAGCATGCAAAGTAGTAAATTGGCACTAATATTAAGCCCCGCCTTGAGCCACAAGTGCTGCTGCATCAACTGGAAGGTTTCCACGGAAAAGGTTGAGAAAGTGGTCAAAGCACCGAGAAAGCCAATAACGACTCCAAAACGTACACTATTGGAAACTTGTGCTGCTTGCCAAAAAATCAATAAGAAACCAGCAATAAAACAACCAATGACATTGGCCAGCAAGGTTCCCCATAGATAATGTTCACCAAAGAGCCACTCGGCCAGATCACGGCACTTGAATCTTGCAACTGCGCCTAAAGCACCACCTAAGCCTATGCTCGCAATAACGGCTATATTCATGAGTTCCCCTTGTTATATTGATCGTTTTTAGCCTGGAGCCAGGCCAGTTTTTCAGCGATCTTTTTCTCCATCCCTCTATCCACGGGATAATAATACCGAGTATCGCCCTTTTCTTCGGGTAAATAAGTTTGTCCAGCAGAGAAAGCATCAGGCTCATCATGGTCGTAGCGATACTCAGTTCCGTAGTCCAATTCTTTCATTAGCTTGGTTGGAGCATTACGAATATGTAGCGGCACTTCATAGGTCGGTTCATTTCTGACATCACGCAACGCATTGTTATAAGCCTTATAGACTGCGTTACTTTTTGGAGCGCAGGCAAGATAGATAATCGCTTGTGCTATGGCTAACTCACCTTCTGGGCTACCTAAGCGCTCCTGAACATCCCAGGCATTCAGCGCTAGCGTCAAACCTCGCGGATCGGCATTACCAATATCTTCACTGGCCATACGCACAACACGACGCGCCACATACAAGGGTTCGCAACCACCATCAATCATGCGGCAAAACCAATAGAGCGCCCCATCAGGATCACTACCACGCACTGATTTATGCAACGCTGAAATCTGATCATAAAAGTGCTCACCACCTTTATCAAAACGACGTAACGATTGAGTCAGTGTTTCTTCTAAAACTTCATCATCAATAACTGGAGAGTTTTCGTTTTTGGCCAGGGCAAGTTCACCGGCTAACTCCAAAAAATTTAGCAGGCGACGTCCGTCCCCATCAGCAGCATCAATTAAATGTTTTCGGCTGTCATCAGCAATTGATAGATGATACTTACCAAGGCCAAGCTCCTCATCAGACAAAGCGCGACTAATCAGTTTGTCTAAAGCATCTTTGGACAGATCCTTTAGTACAAATACCCGCGCCCTGGACAACAGTGCATTATTCAATTCAAAAGAAGGGTTCTCGGTTGTGGCACCAATAAACGTTAAGGTCCCATCTTCTACATAAGGTAAAAAAGCATCCTGTTGTGCTTTATTGAAGCGATGCACCTCATCAACAAATAAAATGGTTGGTTTACCCTGTGACTGATATTGACGCGCTTCATCCACTGCCGCGCGTATATCTTTTACACCAGCCAAAACTGCTGAAATAGTAATAAAATGGGCATTGGAACTATGTGCAATTAGGCGAGCTAAGGTGGTTTTGCCGGTACCAGGAGGCCCCCAGAAAATCAAGGAAAATGGACGTTGTGTTTCAATGGCCTGGCGTAGAGGTTTTCCTGATGCAAGGAGATGCTCCTGCCCAACATAATCACTTAAAGATGTTGGACGTAGCCTGTCAGCCAATGGAGCATTGAGTGGAGAGTTTGAAAATAGGTTTGATTGCCCGCTCATGAGATATTAGAAAGTCTCTGCCTCAAGTTCATGAATTTCTGTTGACTCCCGGCTATCGATAACATCGACACCTTGGGGAATCTCAAACTCGAAATGGTTTTCCTCAAACTCGGGATTCATAACCACATTGGTGAAATCTACCAAGGTCGATTGGCCTAGATTATCTTTAACCTGTAGCGCAACCAAATCATCGCCATTAAACTCAATGATTAACACTTCATATAAAGCATCAGGGTCGCGAGGCATAAGATGATAAATCATCACACCCTCCTGTTGGCCCTTAACCGCAGCCACTTCATAATTCGTTGCTACATCAAGTTGCGCCTGGCTCAATAAAGCAGCTGGTGAATTCGCTAACGTTTGATCAAGGCTCGACACATTAATCTGTTCGATATCAATATCAAACTGCCACAAGTTAACGCCATCTGCGATAATTTCCTGCTCGAATGGCTCTTTTACCACCCAGCGAAATAACTGAGGTCTTTGCAGTTCGAAATAACCGGAAGACTCATCAATCAAAGTACCGAACTCATCAGTGATGACCTGACTAAAGTCAGCCTTAAAACTATCAATCGCAGTTAGCTTTGCTTCTAAATTTTGTGGCGCATCAGCAGCCGCCAAAGTACTAAAACATAATAAAGCACCCGCAGAAACAAGTTGGGTTAATCGATTTTTTATACTTTTAATCATTATAGATACCATAATCTGGTCAAAGTTAACTACTTTATAGCCTAATCATACTGAATTAGGCCTTAACATCTTTCTCAATTATAGAAGGCTATGCAACATCCAGCGTCAGTGGTGTAGCCAAGACGCGACGTTCTTTATTATTGAGCAAGGAGTTTACGCTCTTGTAAATGACGATGCTAAATAATAAAGAACAACAAAGTAAGCTTCCCACCCCTTTGAGCGTGAACGGTGAAGTTAAGACAAGGCATAAAATAATTTAATTGCGGAGTTTAGCTACTTAAACGACAAAATTTAATTATTTTATAACGCAGTATTAACAAACAAGTTAGCTCAAGGTCAGTCTTTTGGAGGTGGTGGGGCAAGTACTTCCCTCCCCCCATTCGAACCCATCTCCGACACTATACCAGCAGCCTCCATCGCTTCCACCATTCGCGCTGCTCGGTTGTAACCAATCTTTAAGCGACGCTGAATACCTGAAATCGAGGCACGACGCGTTTCTGTAACAATGGCTACTGCTTGATCAAAGAGCTCATCCTGTTCGCTGTCTTCATCACCATCCATACCCGGCATACCTGGAATGGGCACTTCACTACTTCCAGTGATAACTTCATCAATATAATCTGGTTCGCCACGTTGCTTCCAATCTTCAACCACACGATGTACTTCATCATCATCCACAAAGGCACCATGAATCCGCGTTGGAATATTGGAGCCTCCCGGCAGGTATAACATGTCACCCATGCCTAATAATTGTTCGGCGCCCATTTGATCGAGAATGGTGCGCGAGTCAATTTTTGACGAAACCTGGAAGGCAATCCGCGAAGGAATATTCGCTTTAATCAAGCCTGTAATAACATCAACTGACGGTCTTTGCGTTGCTAGAATCAGGTGGATACCGGCCGCACGCGCTTTCTGCGCAATACGGGCAATAAGTTCTTCAACTTTTTTACCTACAATCATCATCATGTCAGCAAGCTCATCAATAACGATCACTATCGATGGTAACTTTTCTAATGTTGGCGGCTCTTCTTCAAGGCCATCGGTTGGTTGCCATATCGGATCTTTAATTGGCTCACCAGCCTTAATAGCATCTAACACTTTCTTGTTATAACCGGCAAGGTTGCGCACCCCTAACGCTGACATCAAGCGATAGCGGCGTTCCATTTCACCCACCGACCAACGCAAGGCATTAGCGGCGTCTTTCATATCAGTGACCACTTCGCATAATAGATGTGGAATACCTTCGTAGACACTGAGCTCAAGCATTTTGGGGTCAATCATGATCAGTCGTAAATCATCCGGGGATGACTTATACAACATACTGATGATCATGGCGTTAACACCGACCGATTTACCGGAGCCTGTAGTACCCGCTACTAACAAATGCGGCATCTTAGCCATATTCACGACAACTGGATTACCCGCAATATCTTTACCCAGCGCCATACTCAAAGGTGATTTCACTTTTTCAAATTCATCACAGGCCAGGACTTCGCGTAAACGCACAATTTCACGTGACTCATTAGGAATCTCGATCCCCACATAAGTTTTGCCGGGAATCACTTCAACCACACGAACTGAAATCGTTGATAGCGAACGTGCCAAATCTTTTGCCAGGTTGGAAATCTTACTAACCTTGACTCCCGGTGCTAACTCTAATTCGAAACGGGTAATCACAGGTCCTGGATGAACTTCCATGACCTGCGCCTCGACACCGAAGTCTTTCAGCTTTAATTCAACCAGGCGCGACATCGCTTCGAGCGCCTCTTCCGAGAAATGGTTCTTAGGTGGTTCAGGCTCGTCCAACAATTCCATGGCCGGCATTGGCCCAACAGGCACGTCATCGAACAAACGTTTTTGCTTAGCTTTTGCCGCCGATTTAGCCGGGGCTGGTGACGGCACTACTCTAGGCTCAACCCTGACCGGGCTGCGAGTCTCACGCTTCACTTTTTCTTGTTTAAGGGCTTCCTGACGTTTAACAACTGATTCTTTTACCGACTTTTGTTCTTGCTTACGGTCTCTGAAATTCTCGTACCATTCAACAACCTTACTCCAGCTTTGCACAAACCATACCCCAACCCTGTCCATGATGTTTAGCCATGAAATCCCGGTGAACAGAGTCAAACCAGACAAAAACAGAGCCAGTAGGATAAGAGTGGTGCCATATAGGCCCAGCCCGTCTATAGTCAAACTGATTATAAACTCGCCCAAAATGCCACCAGAGGTATAGCTTGGCTGAATTTCTGGGTCAAAGAAATGTAAGCTGCATAAACCTGCCCCACCGATCACCGCCATCAACAACCCAAGCCCTTTGACAGCCCAGAACGCATTGGGGTGCTCATGCTCAATATTTCTTTCGGTGTAAAGTATGTAACCAGAATAAGCGAATATAATTGGAATTAAATAGGCTAAATAGCCAAACAAGTGCAAAAAGAAATCAGCAAACCAGGCTCCTCCCTTACCGGCAGAGTTCTGGATTGGGCCGCCATTACCATTGGTAAATGAGCCAGGGTCATTATGGCTGTAAGTCAATAACGCTAATAAAAAGAATAATGCTAGAGTGACCAATAGGATCATACCGCCTTCGCTGAGGCGTTTACGCAGGATCGCTTTGGACTCCAACGCTTGCGGAGACTTTCGAGTAGCAGATTGTTTAGTTTTTGTTTTACTCAAAATACTTTCCTTTCATAATTTGCAGTTATTCTAAAGCATGTTTCAGCTATCTCAAGCGCTTAATTGTGGCGAATTCTGAACTGTGGCCCATCCCTAGCGCTTATCGGGATTAATAGGTAACAAGCTGGTTTCCTTAACCTCTTCCATCACCATATAAGATCGTGAGGCGCTAACGCCTGGTAACATAAGCAAGGTTTCACCCAACAACTTACGGTAAGCCTTCATATCAGCAACACGAGCTTTCAATAGATAGTCGAAATCACCAGACACTAGGTGGCACTCTAAAATAGTTGGCAACATGGTCACAGCCTGTTTGAATTCTTCGAACACATCCGGTGAGGTTCTAGACAAACGAATCTCCACAAAAACCAGTAACGAAGCGGCCAGTTTCATGGGATTTAACTTAGCCGAATAGCCCTCAATAAACCCATTAGTCTCAAGCCTTTTAACACGCTCCAGACATGGCGTTGCACTTAGCCCAACACGCTTTGCTAATTCAACATTAGAGATCCGACCATTTTGCTGCAACTCATTCAGGATCCGCAGGTCAATTCTGTCTAATATCTGCTTGCTGTCACTCTGAACTTTCAAAGTATTTTCCTTGCCAAAATAACACTTATTTAGTGTTTTATACTACAAAACCAACAATAACAGCAAACAATTCTTCATATTCATCATTATAATAGCGCATCCCTCTTTGAGGTAAACCTTGATTTATTGGAGCTGAAAATATGTTGATTGGGGTCCCAAAAGAAATTAAAAACCACGAATATCGCGTGGGAATGGTACCAGCTAGTGTTCGTGAAGTGATAGCTCATGGACACCAAGTTATCGTTGAAACTAATGCTGGTATTGGTATCGGTTTTACTGATGAAGACTATGAAGCTGTTGGCGCAACTATTGCACCCTCAGCTGAAGCAGTGTTTGCGCAAGCGGACATGATAGTGAAAGTAAAAGAACCATTGGCAGATGAACGTAAGCGTTTACGCGAAGGACAAATACTATTCACTTATCTTCATTTGGCTCCAGATATGCCACAAACAAAAGACTTAGTTAAGTCTGGTGCTGTGTGTATAGCTTATGAAACCGTGACAGGAGCAGCAGGCGGCCTTCCACTACTGGCTCCAATGTCAGAAGTTGCTGGACGTATGTCAATTCAGGCCGGTGCTGAATGCTTAGAGAAATCTAACGGCGGCCGTGGCATGTTATTGGGCGGCGTACCTGGTGTTCAACCTGCCAAAGTGGTTGTTATTGGTGGCGGTGTTGTCGGTACTAACGCAATCAAAATGGCGGTTGGTATGGGCGCGCGCGTTATTGTTCTTGACCGCAACGTCAATGCATTGCGTCGCATTGATGCAGAATTTGGCTCACAAGTGGAAACGGTTTACTCAAGCCATGACTCACTTGAGAAACATGTTATTTCAGCAGATCTGGTTATTGGTGGTGTTTTGATTCCAGGTGCCGCCGCTCCTAAATTAGTGACAGAAGATATGGTAAAGCGTATGCAGCCCGGTGCTGTACTAGTTGACGTTGCCATCGATCAGGGCGGCTGTTTCGAAACATCGAAAGCAACAACCCATGCTGATCCAACTTATATTCTTCATGATGTGGTTCATTATTGTGTAGCCAACATGCCAGGAGCTGTGCCGCGCACATCAACCTTTGCATTAAACAACGCAACTTTACCATTCATCATAAATATTGCCAATAAAGGCTATAAGAAGGCCTTGGCAAACGACCCACACCTGTTGAACGGTTTGAACGTCTACCGCGGAAAAGTTACTGAGCGCTCAGTAGCCGAAAACCTAGGATTTGACTATGTAGAGCCAACTACTGCGTTAGGTATTAGTACCGATACGATGTAAGCAGTAGTACTGCTGTAACAAAAAAAGCCACTCTATAATGAGTGGCTTTTTTGTATGTGAAGTTTATTTCACCAGCCTCAAGCTATAGTTGCCTGAACCGGAATAAGAATAGACTACCATCCGATAATAACCTGAATTAGCTGTATAACTAATCGTTTCTTGCGATGCCGGAGTTTCTGAAATAGCTACCTGATACCAGTTATAGCCATTCCACCGCTCGAGCTTTAAATCAAAGTCCGCACTGCTTGGCCCTGTCAAATCGCCGGCGATGGTACCACCCGAATAATAGAACCAGCTACCGTCAGGCTGTATTTGAGATCCCTGATGGTTCAAATAACCGGTGTATGTGTCACCTTGCTCAGGCGGTTCTGAGTCCGTTACGCCGTAGTTATACACATTGGTCCAGGCACAATATTTATAACCAGCCCGGGCCAACCAAAAATAGCTACAATTAGAATCATAACTGTCGCGACCAGTACGTACCTCGTAACCAGAAAACTTCATACCATTGAGATGATAAAGTTGGCCATTCTTCTTCATCGAAAAATGCAAATGCGGGCCGGTTGATTGTCCGCCATTACACAAAGCTTGCGGCTTATCATTGGCGTAGTTGGCGACGCGGACGTCACGGCCTACTCTTGAACCAGTAACATACTGAATATTTTCGATATGATAATAGGTAGTTGACCAACCATCCTCATGGATAATTTCTGTAAAACATGATGAGTGATTTTTTATGGTTCCCGGTGCTGCGGATGAGACCCAGATATGGCTTAAATTATCGCCCCAATAACCGCCCGCATTAAAGTCCAGGGATGACTGCGGGTAACGACCACTACCATGATTGGTATGACTACCACCATTACGCCATGATTCACCCGCTGGGAAAGGTAGTTGAAAGTAGTCATTGATATCGGAAATTGTCACTAGTTGTGCTTTCGATTCTTCTTCTTTTTTCTTGCCTTCAAATAATTTTCGATAAGCTTTCCCAACCTCTTTAGATGATGTTGTATCACCTTTGCCACCCCTTTTTCTTAAGATCCCCATAGCTCCATCACTCTCTTTGGAGAGAATTAGCATAATCGCATTTTGCGCATCTTTATCACTGGTTAACTTGTCATTGCGCCCCGTAAGATCAAAAGAGTGGTCTCGATAAAACTCTTTGGCTAAACGACTACTGATATCTTCAAGTTGCTCTCTAAAACCAACTTTCTTTGATAAGTCTCCAAAAGGCCTATCCAGTTTTGAAGCAGTACTCGATTGGGTAACCACTCCGGTTTGATGCTCCATTAATGCAATCAACACTTTGGGACTAACGGATGAATATCCGGCATAGTGAGAAATCTCTTCTGCATACGGAACCAAATGAGGTGCATGAGCTTGTAAATATTCCTCAATATCAAAATTCAGCATTTCATCGTAGCTATAAATGAATTCTTGTTTCGAAATGCCTTGAGAGTGAGTGCTTTGAGGCTGCTCATCTGCTTCTTCTGCGTGTATTGGTGTTATATAAGCACCTAATGCCATTAAGCAAGCCAGTACACAAGACTTTCCCACAAGCCCGCTATTGAACCCTTTCATAATATCCCCTCATTCCCCTGGATATAAAGCATGAATACGCTTTATTTTAATTAAATCTTAGAGTTGGGAAGTTTAATCGAAATTGAGTAAAAGTGAGACAGCGGTAGCTTGTTTTTATGGCTGAAACAGGCAACACGTCAAAAATGTACCTTTTGATACAGCTGAGATAAAAAAAGATGCTAACTTAAAAGGAGTAAACTAACGAATCAATGGAAAGTTTGTCATTAGCCCATTAATAGAAAATAACGCTAAAATTCGATAGTCGCTGCCACAAACAACAAAACAATGGCCACGGCAATGCAAACATCTCTTACCAGGTGGCTCTCTGTTGGTGCAGGCTCTTGATGGTAATCATCTTCGGCGTCAAATAAGTCTGCATCTTCGGAAGTAAAGTCTGCTGCTTGCCAGCCATCGACGATCTCGCGAGCTTGAACATAGTCTTCATCATGCACCCATACCTTAACATTATTCATTGCCGCAGCCTCTCCTACAGCTCCCTGCATGCCCATTCCTCTAACTTGCGCGTAAATATCAGATGAGGTTAATAAATCTCGAATAATGGTAGCATCCATTGCATTTTCTGCGTGATATACAATTTTCATAATTAACTGCCATGATCTCCTTTTAAAATAAAAATTTGAACATAAAAAAACCGCGTCATTTGACGCGGTTTTTTTAGATCTAAATGTACAATTCTATAAATTATACTTTAGTTACGTTAGCAGCTTGAGCGCCTTTAGGGCCTTGCTCGATATCGAACTCAACACGTTGGCCTTCTGCTAAAGTTTTGAAACCGTCACCTTGAATAGCGCGGAAATGTACAAATACATCTTCGCCTTGCTCTTGCTCGATGAAACCAAAACCTTTAGATTCGTTGAACCACTTAACGGTACCAGTGATCTTAGACATAATATAACTCCAAAGCTAATTGCTTAAAAAAAATAAAGTTGTTGCCAAAAACGGCGGTCTTACTGAGATAAAATTGACACTAACTTAGATAACAAATAGCGAGGTACGACTTGAAGTGAATCTATGAAGCTAAGGCCCACTGATTTACTTGGTGTATCATCGAAAATGTATCCATTCGATAGCTGTTATTTTAACCAGCGATGAAAAGAATACTATATACACCGCAGAAGTAAAGATTTTTTTAGCATTTAACTGAAAAGTCATACTTTTGTCATAGTCAGAAATATGCAATAGTTTCAGAAGCCTAGCAACTACCCCATTACTTTAATAAGGATAAATCATGGCCCAGACTGAGAACAAAACTAAGCCTACTGAGCAGGAGGTTGACAACTTCTTAAAACAAGTTGAACCAGCTCAAAAGCAACAAGACTGCCTGCAAATTCTTGCCATGATGAAAAAAGCCACTGGGTCAGAGCCTAAAATGTGGGGCGATAGCATGATTGGCTTTGGTCAGTACCATTACAAGTACGCCAGTGGCCGAGAAGGCGACTGGTTCTTAACAGGGTTCTCGCCACGCAAGCAAAACATCAGCCTTTATATCATGGCTGGCTTTAAGCAGTATGGGGAATTAATGAGCAAGCTAGGCAAATATAAGACGGGCAAGTCCTGCCTGTATATTAATAAACTGGCCGATGTTGATGTGGAAGTACTTGAAAAACTGATTGATTTATCAGCAACTTATGTAGAAGAAAACCAGTCAGGCTGTTAATGCGCCTGCTGGTTGTCTAACTCATTATCGGCAACTTGTTGCAGTAGCGCTGAAAACCAGATTTTCTTTACCTTGTCAGCGTCCAAGCCATATAGATTTGCATCACTAGCGATTTGTTGGATCGCAGCATCAATCTCTTTTTCTTCAATACGATGCTCTTCATTCATTAGAATCTCCAATACAATAAGCCTACCGCCTAGAATAATGCCTATCTGACTTATTATCAATGCATCTATGCATTAGCGGCGTATTTATCTTGCCAAACAAGCTTGGCCGGACTCTATGGAAACAATAGATTAAGATTATCGAATAAAGGTTTATTTTTAGCCTTTAAATCCCTACAATTTGCCCTTAAAAATTATTAATAGACAAGAATTTAGCGGAGAAACCTAATGAGCGAAACTCGCCATTTTAAGTGCCTGATTTTAGGCTCTGGACCAGCTGGATATAGCGCTGCTGTTTATGCGGCACGTGCTAACTTGAATCCGGCAATCATTACCGGTATCCAACAAGGCGGCCAATTGACCACCACCACCGATGTTGATAACTGGCCTGGTGATAATGAAGGTGTCCAAGGACCAGAGTTGATGGTTCGCATGCAAAAACATGCTGAACGATTTGGCACTGAGATGATCTTCGACCATATCCATACCGTAGAATTGAAAAATCGCCCTTTCACACTTACCGGCGATAGTGGTACTTACACTTGTGACGCTTTAATTATCTGTACTGGCGCTTCAGCTAAATACCTTGGCCTACCATCTGAAGAAGCTTTCATGGGTAAGGGTGTTTCAGCTTGCGCAACCTGCGATGGATTCTTCTATCGACAGCAAAAGGTTGCAGTTATTGGCGGTGGTAATACTGCAGTTGAAGAAGCACTATATTTATCAAACATCGCTAGCGAGGTTCATTTAGTTCATCGCCGCGATGAGCTGCGTTCTGAAAAGATACTACAGGACAAGCTTTTTGAGAAAGCTAAAAATGGTAATGTAGTTCTCCATTGGCACCGCACTCTCGAAGAAATCGTTGGTGACGATATGGGCGTAACAGGTATTCGTATTAAGAGTACTCAGGACGATTCAATAGAAGAGTTAGAGCTACAAGGTGTTTTCATCGCTATCGGTCATAAACCAAACACCGATATCTTCGAAGGACAGCTGGAAATGAAGGATGGCTATATCGTGGTTAAAAGTGGTCTGGCAGGCAATGCAACAGCAACGTCAGTTGAAGGAGTGTTTGCCGCTGGCGATGTCTGTGACCATGTTTATCGTCAAGCCGTCACTTCTGCTGGCACAGGCTGTATGGCAGCTCTGGATGCGGAGAAATATCTTGACCAGTAACTCCGCTATGTAGTGTGCTTTCTATGGTAAACACAAAAAAGGCCGTTCAATCGAACGGCCTTTTTTTATAGCTGTAACTCTCTAAGCCTGTTAAGCGTATTGCTTTGCTAAAGTCATCCAAGATGCTCTTTGTTCTTCAAAACGCTTGCGAAGTTGGTGATAATTATCCATCAAGGCTGAATGTTCATAACTTTCGATTAGCTTGTTTTTCTTTGCTTCTAACCACTGCTTTTGTGCTTCATAAACTTCAGCCAAGTGTTGAACAAGCTTTTCATACTCATCGTGTAACTTCTGCATAATTTCTTCAGCATTCGGCAGATGAGCAACTCGATCCTTTGCTTTAAGCAACAAGGTTTCAGCTTTAGCTTTCTCGATTTTCTCGATCGGAACTTTTTTCAAGTTTGAGGTAATGCCAACCCAGCTTAATGATTTAATCCACCACTTTGATGGGTCAAAATGCCACCAGCGCACACCATTACGGTAGTCATACTGAAACTTATGGTGATAGTTATGGTAACCTTCACCACCGGTCAATACTGCTAGTACAAGATTGTCGCGCGCTGAATTTTCTTCTGTATAAGGACGCGTGCCCCACATGTGGGCTAACGAGTTAATGAAGAAAGTTAAATGATGCGACCAAACCAGACGTAGAACACCCGCGACCAGAATCATTTCCCAAAAGATGCCATAAGCTAAGCCTAAAACAACCGGAACCAGAACATTTAAACCAACACTTAACTTCCAGTAGTGCTTATGCTGGAACATTACAATCGGATCACGCTGCAAGTCTTTGCATCGGTCATACTGCTCGTCGTAACGGCCATTATCACGGCGTACTAATAACCAACCGATATGTGAGTGCCAAAAACCTAAGCTGGCCGAATAAGGATCTTTTTCCTCATGGTCAACATGCTTGTGGTGGATGCGGTGATCAGAAGACCAGTGCAACGCACTGTTTTGTAATGATAAGCAACCGCCGATTGCAAGAATAACGCGTAAAACAGGGTTGGCTTCATAAGCACGGTGCGACCACAGGCGGTGGTAGCCCATTGAAATGGCTGTACTTGAGAATAACCATAGCCCTACTCCCCAAGCCCAGCTTGAGAAATGAAAACCGTATTGAAAGCCATACCAGGGAACCAAGGTAATGGCTGCTAGGAAACTTAACCCGAAAAAGATGATGTTTGTCCAGATGGGTCTTGAATGTGTTTGGGTGGAATCTGTCATGTAGTGCCTCTAACTATAAATTAGCGTACACTTGTACGCTAAGTCTTAGGCTAGTATAACTACCGATTGTGACAATTGCAATCCAGCGTACACCTGTACACTTAAGCCATTGTTTTCTATACTAGGCAAAATCACAGAGGAGCTGAGCATGGCCGGAGCGCGTGCTTTACAGAAAGAAAAGACCCGTCAGGCCATTATTGACGCGGCATTAATGCACTTGTCTGCAGAACACAGCTTTGCCAGTCTGAGCCTGCGCGAAGTGGCTCGTGAAGCAGGCATTGCCCCCACTTCTTTTTACCGACATTTTAATGACATGGATGAATTGGGTCTGACTTTAGTTGATGAGTCTGGCCTAACCCTACGCGAACTGATGCGCAAAGCGCGCCAGAGAATAGAGAAGAATGGTAGCGTTATCAATACCTCAGTGGAAACTTTCATGGAGTTCGTCGAGCGCAACCCTAATATTTTCCGGTTATTGTTGCGAGAACGCAGTGGAACCTCCGTTAAGTTCCGTGAAGCCGTAGCTCGTGAAGTGAACCATTTCAAAGATGAGCTCACTGAGTATTTAATGGCCGAGTCCGAATATTCGCAAGAATTTGCTTATACTTTAGCTGAAGGTTTAGTCACTCTAGTGTTCAACGCAGGTGCCGAAGCTTTGGATTTGAATCCGATAGAACGTGAAAAACTCAAACAAAGAACCATTCTGCAATTGCGCTTCATCACTTTTGGTGCAGCCAGTGAGGGCAAGAAAGCCTGAGAGTTTTTATCGTCAGGCTTTTCGTTCTAGAAATAATGATTAAGCAAAAAACTCTTTAACCTGCTCTTCAATATAATCCACATCTGAATCACTGATATTTAAATGCATCACCCAACGCATTGTTTCTGCCGGAATAACGGTGATACCTTTATCGGTTAAAAATTTGGCTAGAGCCTCAGCAGTACCCAATGTTGTTTTTACAAACAGCATATTGGTTTGTACCAAGTCCTGATTAATCGACAACTCTTCAATGCCCTGCAATCGTTGCGCCAGTTGTTTAGCATGGCGATGATCTTCCGCTAAACGCTTTACATTGTTCTCTAAGGCATAGATACCCGCTGCGGCTAAGATGCCAGCTTGGCGCATACCACCGCCCACCATCTTACGCCAGCGTCTTGCCCATTTAATCAGCTCTTTACTGCCACACAGAACTGAGCCAACCGGCGCACCCAGCCCCTTAGATAAACAGATTGAAATTGAATCTGCGTATTGAGCCAGATCCTTAAGCTCACAATTTAACTCAGTGATGGCATTGAAAGCGCGAGCACCATCAAGGTGCACCGACAAACTTTTAGACTTAGCAAACTCATAGGCAGACTTCATATATTCAAGGCTAATCACTTTACCGTTATGAGTATTTTCCAGACACAGCAGTTTGCTACGCGCAAAGTGATAATCATTTTTTTTAATCACCGCCGCAACCTTGGCAAAATCCAAAGTGCCATCCTGCTCAACCGCAATCGGCTGTGGAATGATGCTACCCAAAACAGGTGCCCCGCCCGCTTCATACAAGTAGGTATGATAGCCCTGACCAACGATATACTCTTCACCACGCTGGCAATGCGCAAGTAACGCAACCAGATTCGACATGGTTCCGGACGGTACAAACAGCGCAGCTTCTTTACCCGCCATTTCCGCCATCATGGCTTCCAAGCGATTCACCGTCGGATCATCATGAAACACATCATCACCCACCGCCGCTGTCGACATGGCACGACGCATATCCTCAGATGGCACAGTTACCGTATCACTTCGTAAATCAATCATAACTTTCACCAATCCTGTCAAGAGCCAGCTCAAGAGAGTTTATAAGTTGATGAAACAACTCTTCAATTTCAGAAATATGAGTTTTAACTTTAAAACCAGTTAGTACTCCTTTAAACATGCCTCTGCACAAGGTTAAGTCTCGACCTAATTGAGTCTTGAAATAATGATAAGTGTTATCCTCAACACCTTTAAGGCTTTTATATTCTTGTAGCGCATTTGAAATACATGTCAAGTTTCCAGCATACGTCATTAAATCAAATTTGAGAATATTCCACTCAGCCCTAGTGCAGCAATCATACTGTTTCATTTTTAGTATGCTATCTAAAGAAACTCTACTTTGTGAAACTACATACTCCTTCTGTAACAGTGAAAAAGTGCTAATGTACATATCGCTCATAGCGTTTCTCTTGTACTCCAACTGCTGCAATCTAATTAAGTCCTCTTGAGCTTCTCTTGAACTTATCAACTCACTATGCGTTTCAGAGAAAGCACGACGACTATGGCTTAAGGTTAAAATGATAGCTATGAGTGCCAATAAGCCAATAACTGGATTAAGCACTCCACCAAAGTAATCACCCAATTTCGCCCAGTCATCAATATCATCCGACACATTACCGTAAAAATTTACTGCATAACTGAAAATTACGCCTATAAAAACAGAGCCCCCAATAATCACCAGCCATCTTTCTAGGCTTGAAAAGTACTTTTCTTTATTTTTCTCAACCATACTTCCTCCTTCAACAGACACTTCCAATTCCCCTTATATTTAGCTGAGCCTATTAAGCGTTATAGCAATTCAAATCGTGGATGATTTGAATAATAAAATTCAGCACAGGGATGTGATGTATTTTATGGTGCGTTAAGTAACGTGTATAGGCGAAGGCAGTTATGCGGAGCATAACCTAAATATCGGGGCAGCCTTTCTTTTGGTTCGTTTTCTTTGGCTGCGCAAAGAAAATGAACAATGATTACTCAATAGCCTGAAGTATGCTTCCCCCACAAATCTGAGTCAAATATAAAAAAGGCGCCCGCAGGCGCCAATCATTTTTCATTAAAATTAATCAGACACTAAGCCACTTCTCTTTTATCCATGCGAACGGTGTAGTCTCTTTGGGTAAATAAATCCAGGCCACATTCAAGCTTTGAAATCCAGTCAAGGAATTGTCGCACACATAACTTACCCTTAAATGGCGAGCCATGTTGTGGCACAATCATCTCGACATCCATCTCTGCAATCATATTGGCCCACAGGCGGCAGGCTTTATTGGCAACCATATAACGTTGGTGGAAACCCTTCATGTATTTCGTATGTTCGGCGAAGTCTTTAACACCGCTAAAGTCATCATCATCAACAATAGAGGCGCCCATATCACCAGAAAATAAAATCTTGCTGACAGGATCATAGACCTGGAAGTTACCAACAGAGTGTAAGAAGTGCGCTGGAACCGCGTATAGAGGATTATCACCCAAACGTATCGCACCGCCCTCGTCATCCAGTCCAATAATCCGCTTTGAAAGTTCAGTTTCATTAACCTGATTATAAAATGACGACGCAAAATGCGGCAGAAAACGCTCCCACAGCTTGGAGCATATGACTTTTGCTGGCGTTTGCATCATCCAGCGACCAATCGAAGCGATAATATCCGGGTCTTGATGTGACGCGATGATGTAGTTTAATTGATGGGTTGGCGATAGCTTTTCAATTTCAAGCTTTAACTTGGCATACGTCAGATCGCCACCGGGATCGAGCAAGGCAGTTTTATCGCCATCGATGATCAGGAATTGATTGGCCTGTACCGCTTCGCCAGTGACCAGATTATTGAAGACATAACACTTATGATGCCCGTCATTGTATAACTCAATCGCCTTACTCTTGAACATGATAACAACCTTGCTTCTGCCCGATACTTTAAGTGGGTTTAATATAATCGAGCACAGATTTTCAAACTTGATCTGAATCAAGCCCATGATAACTAAGGTAATCTTTTGTATGAATTTTGCACGGCCATTTACTGCTGACTCAAGTTGACCTGATGTGCTAATCTAATTGAGTTATAAGCAGCGTTTTTCAGTCTAATCATTATCAACACTAAGAGTCATTATGAGCAAAGTTTCCATCCTCAAACCAAGCGGCCAATATTCTGATATCCCGTTATATTCGGGCAAGATTTCTGCTGGCTTTCCTGGGGTTGTTGATGAGCACATGGAAGATACACTCAGCCTCGATCAGTTATTAATTCAAAACCCTGCCACGACCTTTTTTGCCAAAGTAGAAGGCGACTCCATGATGGGGGCTGGAATTTTTCAGAATGATATTTTGGTTGTCGATCGTTCTTTGACCGCCAAGGATAAAGATGTGGTGGTAGCCATGCTGGATAATGAGTTCACGGTAAAGCGATTACGAACCAGCGGCCCTTTGCGTCTGCAAGCTGAAAACCCCGCCTATAAGGATATTCCCATTACCGGCGAAAGTGAGCTGGTAATTTGGGGCGTGGTCACAGGCCTGGCGAGGAGCTTGCGCTAATGAGTCAAGCTCAAGCGACTTACGCGCTATGTGACGTTAACAGCTTTTACGTGTCATGCGAGCGCATGTTCCGACCTGACCTCTATGGCAAGCCTGTCATTGTTCTGAGTAATAATGATGGCTGCATTATTGCTCTGTCCGATGAAGCCAAAGCACTCGGCATTCCCATGGCAGCACCCTATCACGAAGCACGCTCCATCATTCAGAAACACAAAGTCACCTGCTTTTCATCGAACTATGGCCTGTATGGTGATATATCCAAACGTTTTAACTGGATACTGGAGCAACATTGCGATCAGGTCTCACCTTATTCGGTGGATGAGTCTTTTATGCGTTTTGATGGTTTTCCCAATGATCTAATGCAACGCGCACAAGCTATTCGCTCAGAACTTTGGCGCTGTTTGTCTCTGCCTGTTTGTGTTGGCCTGGGCCCTACCAAAACCTTAGCCAAAGTCGCCAACCATTTCGCTAAAAAGCATAAAGCAACCACTCATGGCGTAGTCGACCTATCCATTCCAAAAATCCGCGAGTGGGCTTTAAAACAAATTGCTGTACCTAAAATATGGGGCATTGGCCGACAGTTATCCAAGAAGCTAGTCATGCAAGGAATTCACACTGCTTGGGATCTGCATAACGCTGACTATAAAACCTTGCAACGGATGTTCTCGGTCAATATGGAGCGTACTATTTTAGAATTACGTGGCCAGCCGTGTCTGAAATTTTCCGAACTACCTGAGCCCAAGAAATCGATTCTGAATTCACGCTCCTTTGGCAAACCTCTCAGCACCTATTCTGATTTGAAAGAAGCTGTTGCGCACCACACCAGTCGTTGCTGCGAAAAACTGCGCAACCAATCATCGCTGGCGTCATCCATCACCGTATTTCTTTACGGACAACGCAAAGAACAGGTTTACCACAATCGACCAAGCGTCACTCTTCAGCTCCCTGAACCAACTGACGATACCAGCATTTTTCTGCAAGCCATTGAACAAGGCTTGAGGTATATTGTGAAGACCGGTGAATCTTATAAAAAGGCTGGCGTCATGATCAATGGCATTGTTGATAGCCATGGCTACCAACCCGATATTTTTGAAGGCGTACCGCAACGACCAGAGCTGATGCAAAGTCTTGATAAGATTAATCGTCGCTATGGACAAGACACCGTAAAATTCGGCAGTTTGGGATTCGCTAAAAACTGGGCGATGCGCGCCAACTCCTGTTCACCCCACTACACTTCACGTTGGCAAGATATTTTGAAAGTCAGCTAGCCTATTGTTGTAGTCATAGAAAGTATTACGAGTATAAAAAAGGCGCCAATTGGCGCCTTTCGCTTTTGTTGCAGCTTAGATGATTAAATCAACTCTAAGGCGGTATTCAGTGTTGCGCTTGGGCGCATCGCTTTAAAGCCGAGGTTATCATCAGGCTTGTAATAGCCGCCGATATCCATTGGCTGACCTTGCACCTCATTAAGCTCCTCTACGATTTTTGCCTCATTGCTGGTCAATGCTTCAGATACTTTGGCAAAAAGCCCTTTCAACTCAGCATCGTCAGTTTGGCTCGCAAGCTCCTGTGCCCAATACATTGCCAGATAAAAGTGGCTTCCGCGATTATCAAGCTCGTTAACTTTACGTGATGGCGATTTGCCATTATCAAGGAACTTACCGGTTGCACGATCAAGCGTATCGGCCAGAACCTGAGCTTTCTTGTTATTGGTCGTTTGAGCCATGTGCTCGAAAGAAACTGCCAATGCTAAAAACTCACCCAGCGAATCCCAACGCAAGTGATTCTCTTCCATAAACTGCTGAACGTGCTTAGGCGCAGAACCACCGGCACCTGTTTCAAACAGACCACCTCCATTCATTAGTGGCACAATCGAGAGCATTTTTGCACTGGTGCCCAGCTCAAGAATTGGGAATAAATCAGTTAAATAATCACGCAATACGTTACCGGTTACTGAAATCGTGTCTTTTCCATCTTTCATGCGCTGAAGCGTAAACTTGGTCGCTTCAACCGGAGACATGATATGGATTTCAAGACCGCTGGTATCATGATCTTTCAGGTAAGTTTCTACTTTCTGAATCAATTGCGCGTCATGAGCACGGTTTTTATCTAACCAGAACACTGCAGGCATGCCACTTAAGCGTGAGCGAGTTACCGCTAGTTTGACCCAATCACGGATTGGTGCGTCTTTAACCTGACACATGCGCCAGATATCGCCCTCTTCCACGGCATGCTCAAGAACCACATTACCGTCTTTATCGGTAACGCGAACATGACCATTGCCAGTCATTTCGAAAGTCTTATCATGTGAACCATACTCTTCGGCTTTTTGCGCCATCAAGCCAACATTGGGTACCGTCCCCATAGTGCGTGGGTCGAAAGCACCATGCTCTTTACAGAAATCGATCGTGGCACTATAAACACCTGAATAGCTGCTATCGGGAATAACCGCCTTAGTGTCTTTAGGTTGGCCATCAGGCCCCCACATTTTACCTGAGGTACGAATCATTGCCGGCATTGAAGCGTCAATAATCACGTCACTTGGAACGTGCAGGTTAGTAATGCCTTTGTCTGAGTTGACCATCGCCAGCTCCGGATTCTTAGCATAAACCGCTTCAATATCTGCTTTAATTTCATCGCGCTTTTCTGCTGGTAGAGACTCAATAGCAGACAAAACGTTGCCAAAGCCATTATTAGGATTAGCACCAACCTGTGCTAATGCATCGGCATGCTTTTCAAATACATCTTTAAAGAATACTTTAACTCCGTGACCAAATATAATCGGGTCAGAAACCTTCATCATAGTTGCTTTCATATGCAGTGAGAAAAGAACATCCTGCTTCTTCGCGTCTTCAACCTGCTCTTCCAGGAACTTAACCAATGCATTCTTATTCAACACCGTGGCATCAATCACTTCACCCGCTAATAAAGGCGTTGATTCTTTAAGCACTTGTTTGCTGCCGTCATTACCAATGAATTCAATTTTTACATCATTGTTACCATCGACAGTAATTGATTTTTCGTTGGAGAAAAAATCACCGGACTGCATACTGGCAACGTGTGATTTAGAATCCTTAGACCATTCGCCCATTGAGTGTGGGTTCTTCTTCGCGTAATTTTTAACGGCATTTGGGGCACGACGATCAGAGTTACCTTCACGCAATACTGGGTTTACCGCACTGCCTTTAATTTTGTCATAACGGTTGCGAATGTCTTTTTCTTCATCATTAGATGGGCTGTCCGGATAATCTGGAAGTGCGTAGCCCTTCTCTTGCAATTCTTTGATTGTAGCTTTCAGCTGAGGAATTGAAGCGCTGATGTTAGGAAGCTTGATAATATTAGCTTCAGGCTTTTTTACTAATTCGCCTAATTGAGCTAAGGCATCAGGAATGCGCTGTTCTTCTTTAAGATATTCAGGGAAACTGGCTATTACACGTCCTGCTAAAGAAATGTCACTGGTTTCTACTTCGATGCCAGCGGCTTTTGCAAACGCCTCAACAATGGGTAGCAAAGAATAAGTTGCTAATGCTGGGGCCTCATCAGTTTTTGTATAAATGATCTTTGAACTTGTCATGATGCATCCTAATTTATGTGCTGCGGCTCAAAAGCTAGCACGTGATGAATTAAAGTCCTGGGCGCTATTTATCTGTACACCCTAACTGTTGGTGGCGCAAATTATACGCGAAAATTTCATTGCCTGCATGTAATGGCGACAAACTTAACAACGGCAATACTGATATTGGTCAAGATAATGGGTACAATCGATTGATATTCAAGCAAGGGTTGATTCAGCAGCTTCAACTTTGAACAAATTTTAAACAATCACAGTACTATTTATGAGCAAACTGGTTCTTTTCAATAAACCCTTTAATACTCTTTGTCAGTTTACCGGAGAAGCTGGTGACAGCACCTTGGCAGATTATATCGACATCCCCAGTGTCTACCCCGCTGGCAGGCTCGATAAGGACTCTGAGGGGTTGTTGTTATTAACTGATGACGGTCAACTTCAGAATCAAATAGCCAACCCTAAGCATAAAATGGAGAAAACCTATTGGGCGCAGGTTGAAGGTGCGCCGGAGGATAGTCAGCTCGAACCGCTCAGGCAGGGAGTTATGATACAAAATTATAAAACCAAGCCAGCGAAGGTTCGCTTACTGGAAAAACCTGATGTATGGCCTAGAAATCCACCAATACGTGAACGCAAAAATATTCCCACCTCATGGCTCGAAATCATTATCAGCGAAGGCAAGAATCGACAGGTGCGACGTATGACGGCAGCCATTGGATTTCCTACCCTGCGACTGATTAGAGTTCAAATTGGCCCGTGGAAGCTGAATAGTATTGATGTTGGAGAATACACAGTCACTGAAGTGGCAACCCCAATCCAGGCAACAACGCCAAGAAGCCCCTCCTCTCAATCAAAAAGGTTTAGCCAACGCCATAAATAAGCTAAAATACGCGCTCATTTCAATTCTGTAAAAACATAGGCCTGCATGCTACCGGTTCATGTCACTGTCGCGGCCATTATCGAGCATAATGACCGCTTTCTTATGGTCGAAGAGAAAACGTCTAGAGGCGAAGTTGTCTTTAATCAACCTGCTGGACACTTAGAGCCCGACGAAAGCCTGGTCGACGCTATCATTCGAGAAGTTAAAGAAGAAACAGGGTTAGCTTTCAAGCCGAATGAGTTGGTCGGCACCTATACTTTGAACCCTGCTGCTAATAACCAATATTACCAACGGTTCTGTTTTACTGGCAATGTTCAGCAGCCGCTAAAGCTAGCTCCAGAAGATAGTGATATTATCGCAGCCCACTGGATGACCATTGATGAGATTCTGGCTGTTTTGCCACAGCACAGAACCGGCTTAATTGTTCAGTGTCTTAAGGATTATCTCAAAGGACAAAGGTTCTCTCTTGAATCGCTACTATGCAGTCAGGATGAACTGGCCTTGCAGCGAGAAGGCATCAACTTTTTAAAACAGCTTCAAACTAAGTAATTTTATAATGACTGAAAAATCACCAGAAAACACTCACGTTATCGTTGGCATGTCCGGCGGTGTAGACTCTTCTGTTTCAGCCTACCTTCTGAAAAAACAGGGCTATCAGGTTGAAGGTCTGTTTATGAAAAACTGGGAAGAAGACGATTCTGATGAGTATTGCTCTGCGGCAGAAGATTTAGCCGATGCGCAAGCCGTGTGTGATAAGCTTGGCATCAAATTACGAACAGTCAATTTTGCAGCAGAGTATTGGGATCGAGTCTTCGAATATTTCTTAGAAGAATATAAAGCCGGGCGTACTCCAAACCCGGATATCATGTGTAACAAAGAAATTAAATTCAAAGCCTTTCTCGATTACGCACAGCTATTGGGTGCTGATTGTATAGCAACCGGACATTATGTTCGCCGAGGCGTGGCTGACGGCAAGATAACACTATTAAGAGGGCTTGATCGTAATAAAGATCAGTCCTATTTCTTGTATGCCGTTAACCATGAAAAAATAGCAAAGACTCTGTTCCCTGTTGGCAATATTGAGAAACCAGAAGTCAGAAAGATTGCAGAAGAACAAGGTTTGGTGACAGCAAAGAAAAAAGACAGCACCGGAATCTGCTTTATTGGAGAGCGAAAGTTTACTGATTTCCTACAGCAATATTTACCAGCCCAACCGGGTAATATAGAAACGCCTGAAGGTGAAGTTGTTGGAAAGCATAATGGTCTGATGTATCACACACTCGGCCAGCGTAAAGGTTTAGGTATTGGTGGCAGACAGGATGCATCTGAAGAACCCTGGTTTACTTTAGACAAAGATCTTGAGCGTAATGCATTAATTGTCGGCCAAGGTCATGAACACCCGCTATTAATGAGTCACGGCTTAGTTACAGATAAGCTTGACTGGGTTGCTGGTGAGGCTCCTTCAGACAATTTTAGGTGCACAGCGAAGACACGCTACCGTCAAGATGATGTTGCCTGCAGTGTGAAACGCTTGAATGGCACCGAATGGCTGGTAGAATTTGACGAAAAACAACGCGCAGTAACTCCTGGGCAATCAGTAGTCTTCTATCAGGACGAAGTCTGTCTCGGTGGCGGCATAATTAAAGAAATAAGACGATAATATGAATCAACCAAATTACTCGAACATTGTTTTAGCTCTGGCAGGTATTTGTCAGGCATTAGATTGCGTCCGCTCTATTGCAAGAACCGGTGAAGCCGATCCCACAGACATTGAAATCATGCTAGAAAGTGTTCTAAAGACAAATGCGGACAAAGCAGAAGATGTTTATAAGAACCATAAATATTTGCATAACGGCTTTAAAGTACTAACCGAACAATTGACAGGCAATCAAGCAGATGCTGACTTTGGTCGTTATTTAGTAGGTGTCCTTAACTTGGCCAAGCGTTTTTTATCCGATAGCAAAATGCAAGAAGTAATGGCCTCAAGAATTAAGCAATCCAATCGGCTGCATGAGTATCACGAAGGTATTAATCACGATCTGATTGAGCAATTAGCCAATATTTATAAAGACACCATTTCAACCTACTCAGCTAAAATCCAGGTCACTGGCAATGGACGTTATCTTGAGCAGGCATCAAACCAGGCTAAAATTAGGGCTTTACTATTGGCAGCAATACGAAGTGCGGTGCTTTGGGATCAGGTTGGTGGTAAAAAGAGACAATTCCTATTTAACAAGAGCAAGATACTCGAAACGGCAAAAGCCTACTTAGCTTAAGTAGGCTTTTTAGATGTCTCAGAGAAAATAGTTTGCTAGGGCTTACACTTTGAGTCGGACACTTTCCAAACAATAGGTTCCCAGTAAGCCTCGTCAACAATGTTCAAACGTTTCTTTGGATCAAATTGAGCTGCTATATGATAGGTTTTATTCGGTTCAACAACTAACTGCAAAGTCTTTGCTTTTTCAATGCCTGGCTTGCGTCGAGACATCATGCCATCAGGAATGTATTCGTGAACTTTGACGATATGAGAACCTGCAGCTAGCTTTATCGTATCTCTGAAATGAAACCCACTCTCCCCATCCACTTCAAATACTTTAGCAGGATATTGGTACTTGATTTCAGGAGGAGTAAAAAAGACTGAAAGGTATCCGCAACCCGTTAGTTCGGGCTGAGCAGAGACCGTTTGACTAGCAGAAATCTGCAAACTCCAATTAGGAATAGATTTACTTTCAGCAGTAGTCATCAATGATAGGACAGCTCCTTCTCTTCGAACCTTAGCTTCTATTTTGCTACCTGCTTTTAGTTTCAAACCATTAGACAAATTATTTACAATCACTCCATCAATACTCAATACTTCAATAATATCGCCAGCTTTAAGTCCCAAAGCTATAGCATTTGAGTGAGGGGTGACGGAAAGGACAACGTTATGTTCAGGTTCAATAACTACGCCAAAACTAATGAAATTATAGGCTTTTTGTGACAGTTCAAACGATAAAGTTTCAGCATCTGAATTATGTTTCTTCTCGAGCCGGTTAATTTCTGCAAGAGTGGTACTAATGTCTTGCTTAAGATTTTCAGCAAGAATTTGTGCTTCCGCACTTTTAAGTTCATTAGTTTGACCTATCGCACCTAAAGAAGTTAATAAACAAGCTGCTAACAGGAACGTTTTGTTGAACATAAGTAAACTCCTATATATGAGTAGCATGAACACTCTCCGTTTTTGCCAAAAGTGCATTTAACTGTGACAATGTCTTATTTTTCTGATGCCAAAGTTGCAACTTATCTTGTAAGCTACCTTGATGCCTGTAGGCATCAGCTAGCTTACTATTAATTAAAATAAGTTCCTTTTCTAATTGAAATTTTTGTACATAAACAAACTCACTAGTTGCTTGAAGTCTAAGCTGTTCAAAAGCAGTTTCTAGCTCTTTGGATTCATTAATGGCTAACACCAACACTGTATCGGGTTGTGATGGCGCCCCATTAATTGACTTACCCTGGTAAAAAAATTGCCATGAGAAAACCGCAATAAAAAGACTCGCAGCCATAGCATAAAACCAACCATATCCAGACTTGCTCAGATTAGAAGTGACATTAGAGTGGTGCTTATCAAAGGCATCCAAAACAGACTTCTCAACAGATTGGTCAGCCATGTTGGGAACCGGCCGCTCTTCGGCTTGCTGCCATTTAGAAATAAATAGATCTTGAATTGACGAAGTTTTACTCATAAGAACCAACCTTGCTACCACTGTAACGCTCTAATTTAGCTAACTGGGATAACTTTTGTAATGAACGACTATAAATCTGTTTAGAATTACTCTCACTAATACCAAGCTCGGATGCTATCTCCTGGTGCGTATACTCTTCAATCGAAAATAAAATTAGCACAGCCCTTTCTCTCCCACTCAAACCTTTTAATAGGCTATCAAGATCAAGTTCGGCTAATGAGTCCTGCTTGCCCGAGTAATCACCGCCTGCAAAATGGTCATCATCAAAACCAGTCATTTCACGTTCATTAGCCCTGATGTAATCAATCACGCAGTTATAAGCTATACGCTTAAGCCACGAACCAAACTTTGAATAATCCTTAACATCAGCTAAGCGTGTCATAACTTTTAAAAAAACCTGCTGCAATATATCTGATGCTGCATCTGGGTTTTGCAACATCCTATATGCCAGACTGTATACAGCTTGCTTATAGGTGTTATAAATTTGACCATAAGCTAGCCGGTCTCCAGCAAGAGCATTTTTTATGACCTGTTTGGAGCAAGGTGTTGCAAAAGACACAAACAATTAATCCTTTATAAGATTAGTACTTTAGACGGTAAAGCAGCAATAAAGGTGACAACTCTTTGTTCAGTATATCAGTTAGGATAAAGAGATTAGCAAACACACGATAAAGAAAAGGCCTCATCGAGGCCTGTCTTAACTGACGCATTGTGTATAAAACTTACCACTTGGCTCAGTCCACCAACTAGTAGACTGACCGCCAGCAATAATCTGCTCTTGTATCACTCTTTTATTACTATCGAGCAATCTACAGTTTCTGGTAAAACTTGCGTGGTTAACCAATCTCATTTTCCACCTACCACTCGACAGTATTGAAAAAACTGAATACTGTGTATCGCTATATCTATTTTCTAGCTTCTCAGCTCGCTCCCAACGCTGGCAACTGGCATTGAGGTAAGCATTATTCATCTGTGCGATAAACTTCTTATCCGTTGTTTGGTGAGGACCAGCATAAATACTATTTACAGCTCGCCCACCTAAGGTATGCGAGCATTTAATGGTATACTCAGAATTGTTAGTGATAGTCCCTAGCCATTGATTACAATACCCCCCAAACTCGTAGGTGTAACCATCGCCATAAATTGTCTGATAGTCAGCTTCATATTGACAGGTTCTCTGTCCTCCCATTCCAGCACTAAACTCATCCATCGATCGCAAGAATAGATCGCCACAACCAGCAATCAATAAAGAAAAAGCTAGAATTAACATACATTTAAACATCTTTATATCCCCAACTTAGTAAGTTCCTAACCAAATATTAATGTGAAGTTCATCACAATTCAAGTTGAGTAAACGCTAGAATAAGTAACCAGCAAGCAGGGATACTAGTGCTATAAAGAAAAACATATGAATAAAGGCGCTTTACTGTCACAAAAACTTACCAAGCTGGGTACATAGTCTTTCGTTAATGTCAAAGAAAAAGGGCTCACCTTGCAGCGATAAATAAGCGCTCACGTGCCTAGGAGTATGGCGATAATCGACAAGGATGTCGTGAATCCCAAAAACGCTGGGAGCAGTTTTTGATGATACCTAAAGGTATTCCCTCCAGCCTTGTAAAGCAAGGCTGTTGTCGGTCGGCTACGACCGCCAAGGATGGCGGAAGTGCCAGAAACGCATGGAGCAATTTCTGGTCAGGGAGCAAGCTTAAAAGTGAAGCGTTATTTGCAAATACGTGCATATCCCCGCACCTTGTCCTAATGATGTAAAAAATGTTTTTCCTAACTCTATAACAAAAAAGCCCTAGCATTGCTGCTAGGGCTTTTTCATTATAAGCGCTTGGCGATGACCTACTCTCACATGGGGAAGCCCCACACTACCATCGGCGATGAGTCGTTTCACTTCTGAGTTCGGGATGGGATCAGGTGGTTCCAACTCTCTATTGTCGCCAAGCATAAAAAGTTGAGTATTTATGCTTGCTTCAAGTCTTTCAATTTGGCAGAAGTAGTTTTCAATTTGTATGCAGTATTCACCATATTCGGTGTTAATAATTGTTTCTAAGTTGTTGCCTACATAACAAACCACTTGGGTGTTATATAGTCAAGCCTCTCGAGCAATTAGTATCAGTTAGCTTAACGTCTCACAACGCTTCCACACCTGACCTATCAACGTCGTAGTCTACAACGGCTCTTCAGGAGACTTAAAGTCTCAGGGAGATCTCATCTTGAGGGGGGCTTCCCGCTTAGATGCTTTCAGCGGTTATCCTGTCCGAACATAGCTACCCGGCAATGCCACTGGCGTGACAACCGGAACACCAGAGGTTCGTCCACTCCGGTCCTCTCGTACTAGGAGCAGCTCCTCTCAAATCTCCAACGCCCACGGCAGATAGGGACCGAACTGTCTCACGACGTTCTGAACCCAGCTCGCGTACCTCTTTAAATGGCGAACAGCCATACCCTTGGGACCGGCTACAGCCCCAGGATGAGATGAGCCGACATCGAGGTGCCAAACACTACCGTCGATATGAACTCTTGGGTAGTATCAGCCTGTTATCCCCGGAGTACCTTTTATCCGTTGAGCGATGGCCCTTCCATACAGAACCACCGGATCACTATGACCTACTTTCGTACCTGCTCGACGTGTCAGTCTCGCAGTTAAGCTGGCTTGTGCCATTACACTAACCTCATGATTTCCGACCATGATTAGCCAACCTTCGTGCTCCTCCGTTACTCTTTGGGAGGAGACCGCCCCAGTCAAACTACCCACCACACACTGTCCTCGATCCGGATAACGGACCTGAGTTAGAACTCAAAACATACCAGGCTGGTATTTCAAGGTCGACTCCACACACACTGGCGTGCATGCTTCAAAGTCTCCCAGCTATCCTACACAAGCAGGTTCTAAGTCCAGTGTGAAGCTGTAGTAAAGGTTCACGGGGTCTTTCCGTCTAGCCGCGGGTACACAGCATCTTCACTGCGATTTCAATTTCACTGAGTCTCGGGTGGAGACAGTGTGGCCGTCGTTACGCCATTCGTGCAGGTCGGAACTTACCCGACAAGGAATTTCGCTACCTTAGGACCGTTATAGTTACGGCCGCCGTTT
>Ga0209345_10000291_pt1 | contig 66085 bp, 44 predicted proteins | sample Cruoilmetagenom7_FD_187294 | JGI IMG/M metagenome (GOLD analysis project Ga0209345, IMG submission 187294) | Oil polluted marine microbial communities from Coal Oil Point, Santa Barbara, California, USA - Sample 7 (SPAdes) (version 2) | ecosystem: Environmental > Aquatic > Marine > Oil seeps ... | reverse complement strand
AACGAAAGACACTCGAAGCGCGACGCTTGCATCACCGCCAGCACGCCGCATAATGCAATCAACCAGATGAGCCGAACTCTCTATTAGTTTAAGCCGCCTTTGGTTCCAAAAACCCTGACGACGGACATCAGCCTCCGCTTCGGCTTTGGCCTCGGCGGTCTGGTCGAACTCGGATTGGATGATCGCTCCATCTTCAGCAATGCCGTTGAGGGCGGTCAACTCAACTGCACGTTGATCAACGATGGCCCCTGTACCACCTGCTCCGGAATAAGCAGTGGCAGTGATCGACAATTCGCCCGATTGCAGCAGGAAATCATCCGCCGTCGTGCCGCCGATCGCTATTTCGAACGGCTCGGAGTTCTCGAAGAAAAACTCGGTCCCATTGACCGCCAAAATAACGCTTGCAAGGATGACCTCGTCAGAAGGAACGACGCGGATGCCAGCTTGATCGATATCCGTTTCAAGATCTGCTATTGAAAGCTCAGTACCGCTTCCAATTATCGTTGATAATGTCACCGCTGGTTAGATCGACCAAATAAATTTGCATGTGTTAGCTCCCGATATCACGATATTTTAAACTCGTTATCGGACAACACACGACTAACAGATTGGTTCCGTGAACCTAAGTAACGCACTTGCAAGCTCTCGGATCTTCACGGCTTTCTCAAAGTGATTAAGCTTATGTGTTTTGATCCACCATACAGCCGCCTCCATGAGTAATTTGGGATCGTCATTCTTGTTGGCAAAGAACGCGTAGAGTGAAAGTCATACCGAATTGGACCATATTGATGGAGTCTACATTCATAGGAACACAGAGCGAACATTTGAGCCCCGCAATGAAACAGGTTGGTAAGTATGGGCTCTTTGCCGACTTTCGCTGCGGTTGCACACGGAATAGCCGCCAAATAGGAATGCGAGAGGCGGCTATGCGGACGAAGCCGACCTTGATTGGGTTGATATGAGTAGAGCTGTGGCAGATTTCAGCGGTTTGCTGCACCCACCTCCATTGTTAATCAGCATCGGTTGGAAATATCGCAGGCGATGCTGCAGATGTTTGTGCGTAGTGCGTTTTCCCGTGTGATATCATGCGCTTTTCCCGCATCAACCGGTAGATCACAAACACGCCCAACAGGCATAGAATTCCGCCAATAAAGATAAAGAGGCCGCCCGGTTGATCATTGCGCATAAACAAAGATGCCGTAATCGGGCCCGCAGTTGCGCCAACCGAAAATGACAACAGCAAGCCTCCACTTGTCTCGACCATACGCTCGTTCGAAACGACATCGTTCGCGTGAGAGATGCACAGAGCGTAAATCGGAATCATCAAAGCACCGTGGCAACCTGCTAAAACAAAAGTTGGAACTCCTTCAGGGACAATATTGAGACCGATGACGAGGCCAGTTATGACAGTGCCGAACGCCGCCGATGAGATAACAATCCGTCGATCAATCCGGTCCGATGCCCAGCCCAATGGCCATTGTGATAACGTTCCACCCAGAACGAATGCTGCCATCAGCAACGCAACATCAGCTGTCTCCATGCCACGTCCTTGCGCAAAAACAGGGCCGAGTGACCAAAAAGCACCCTCAACAATGCCAGCGAGCAAGCAGCCGATAACCCCGACAGGGGACAATCTGTAAAGTGCTTTGAGATCAAGGCGTGCAGACGGCACCGGAGATGGTGCAGGCGTGGGCGTTAAGCTGATCGGTACAATCGACAGGCAGATCATTATTGCGACCAAGATAAACAATGTCGCATCCAAGGTATCGAATGAATTCACCAACAACTGCCCTGCCATGGTCACGATGTTGCTCACGATAATGTAGATGGACAGGATGCGGCCCCTGTTTGCATTATCCGCGCTGTCGTTTAGCCAACTTTCCACAACAATATAGAGCATCGCCAAACACGCACCGCTCAGGATGCGCAGGACACCCCAAAAAATAACGTCAACAAACAACGGAAAGGCAAGGAAAGTTGCTGTCAGTAATGCCGTAATACCAGCAAAAGTTCGTGCGTGACCTACGCTCATAATGATCTTGGGTCCGAGAAAACACCCGATTGTGAAACCACCAAAGTACGCGGTACCAAGCCAACCTATCAGCGCGCTTGAGTATCCTTCCTGTGTTGCCCGGATAGGTAACAACGTCTGGAAAAGCCCATTGCCCGCAAACAGGAGCGCAGCGCAACTTAGCACTGCGACAATAGTAACCGATGTTGCTGATCGAGACGTAATCATAAATGAGTTCTTTCGAGAGCATATGAGCGCTCAGTCATCGCTTATGCCGTCAAGTGAAGCAACCTGAACCGTGAAAGCGGACTGTGGTGCAGGTTGCAGCATCATGCCCTTCGAACCGGAACCAGCCACCCGCAGCGCATGGTGGATGGCGTATTATGTCGTCTTTCCTTAAGGTTGCTTCCTGATCTCCGCCTCAACCTGAGCGAGCCTTTCTTTTCCAAAAAACATTTCATCTCCGACGAAAAAAGTAGGTGCTCCAAATACCCCGCGGCCAACTGCTTCAGTGGTATTCTGAACCAGCTTTGCTTTGACATCCGGATCCTGCGTTCGCCGCAGCATCGCGTCACCATCAAGCCCCGCATCCGCGAGGGTCTTGGTGAAAACAGATGGATCATCCATTTTGTGGCCATCTTCCCACATTGCTTTGAATGCGGCGTCACAATAGGCCGCCAACACCCCGTCACTCTTCGCTGCTACCGCACCGCGCATTAACATGAGGGTGTTCACTGGGAAGTTTGGGTTGAAGGTAAACCGTGACAGGCGGTGTTCTGTGATAAACCGCTGCATTTCCAATCTCTCATAATCCATTTTTGCCGGTACTTTGGCATAGGCCTGCATAGGGGACTGGTTGCCAGTGCTTTTGAAAATACCGCCCAGCAAAGAAGGAATGTAGTTCAAAGAGGCGCCTGTCCGCTCTGCGATCTGAGGCAGCACTTTATGCACGAGGTAGGCATTCGGACTGCCAAAATCGAAGATGAAATCTATTGTCTTTGCCATGGCTATAGGCTCCTCACCATTTTTCCGTCCAGGGGCGTAGATCGAGCTCGTGAGTCCATGCGGTTCGGGGTTGTTTGTGCAGCATGACATAGTTTTGCGCGATTGCGTTAGGGTCCAGTAGCGCATCCTTTTCGCGCAACTCATCCACGTTCGGCACGTTGTCGCGGATAAAGTTTGAATCAATGGCACCGTCAATCACAGTATGAGCCACATGAATATTCTTTGGGCCCAACTCGCGCGCCATTGATTGTGCAAGCGCACGTAGCGCATGTTTCGCACCCGAGAACGCCGAAAAGCTTTCACGCCCGCGCAGGCTGGCCGATGCGCCGGTAAAGATAATCGTCCCGCGCCCGCGTGTCAGCATTTTTCCGGCCACCTCGCGCCCCATGAGAAAACCTGCGAAACACGCCATTTCCCATACCTTGCGATAAACACGGGATGTTGTGTCTGTGATGGAGAACCGCACGTTCGCCCCAATGTTAAACACCGCGACCTCAATCGGGGCGACGTCCTTTTCGATGCGGTCTATCAGGGCTACCATTTCATCCTCGTCGCGCGCATCGGCTGGCATTGCGATGGCCTTGCCGCCACTGTCCCGAATGGACTGCGCCAAGGCTTCCAGTGCATCGCCGTGACGCGCTCTGCGCACAAGACAGACAATCAAACCCTCATTCGCAAAAGCACGCGCAATGGCGGAACCTGTGTCATCTCCTGCTCCGATTATTAAACAAGCTTGTTTCCCTGGCATTGTCCGGTCCTTTTTTGCTTCGCTTTGATTTTTGGTCTCGAATGACAACTTAAATAATGATAAACTAACAACAGACCGAAGACGGAGGAGCCTTATGGCAAACCGGCACACCCATACCTGTGGCATTGCTGCGATGATGAACATCTTCGGAGATCGTTGGACATGGCTCATTGTGCGCGAAGCATTTTACGGTTCGAGCCGTTTTACAGAGTTTCAACGCAATACTGGCGCGTCGCGGAACATCTTGGCGGACAGGCTAAGCGCACTTATCGAGAATGGCATTTTCGAAGAGATCGAAGTGGGTGTGCGCGGAAAGCGGACGGCCTATAGTTTGACAGAAAAAGGCAAGGCACTGTCTCCCGTAATGATCGCTATGGGACAATGGGCCAACACTCACGAATACGGTGTCGGGAATGAGCCGGTTCTACAATTTAGCAGCGAAACGGGCCGGCCTTTGCAAAGCCTGCGGTTCTTTGACGATGACGGAATTGAAATTCCAATCGAAAAACTCAGTCCGCGACCCGGTCCTGGCGCGAGCCCCGCAACCATTCGACGCTTAGAGGAGCGCACTGGCAGCCTGAATGATGCAGAAAGCGTCACCCAGTAATTTTACCAAAGCCTGCAGTCGAAAACTTCCACTGGTTTGCAATTACGCTTAAGCAGTCACTCGCACAGATCAAGATGTTCGATGCCCAGCTCTGGCGAAAACAGCAGCAGCCCGCCCGAATGGCGCGCAATGAAATACCTTGTTGGCTCGGGTTGGTCCTCGACAAGGCAATCGGCGTTGCGAAGCTCTGCCGCCATGTCGGTAACCGCCACGCGGTCGGTAAAGGTGCATTGCACATGCCCCATATCAAGCCGCCGGTTGTCGATCACAACACGCTCGCCTTTGCAGGGATTTCCCACATAAACATAACTGCCATTAACTGTCTCCGACAGAGCAAGGCTTGGAAAAAGAAGGGCGGCTGTATAAAAGAAGAACTTCACATCATTCCTCCAAGTCGGGGGTCAAGGGTGATTGCGTCAGTAAAACATGCATCGCTGTTATCTGACAATGTAAATGCAGCGGGCAGCCCAGATGGGACGCAGAATGAACCGGGGGGGCAGAATAAACGATCAAGCCGTCAGGAGTGCACAGGAAACCACGGCGACCGAAGCCGTCGCAGCGGTGCCTTCCCGACTTCATGCCTCGGGCCGTCTCGAAGTCGAGGCCAACTGGTGCTTTACTGATTTTACCCGCAGACAGGCAAAGGCCAGCGCACGCGATCTGGAAAATTGAGACCTGCCGCAAGCGCGTGGAAGAAGAGATTGCCCGCGACTTCACCGACTGCTTTGTTTCCGTTATTTTTTCCTCAGATGGCACGCCCCCATGAGCAAACTCAACCGTCCCGACCATGATGAAATTCGGCGGCTACTGCACGCGCAAGGACAAACAGCAAAGCTGAAAGCCTTTGAGGCGGCTGTGTCTCGGGGCGACAAAATACAGGCCGCCAAGATCGCGCGGGACGCAGGGATCATCGAACAAAGCCTGCCAACTAAAAAGTGACCGGCTTGTCCACCCGGAACCGAACGCCAAGATAGGGCCAGAAGAAGGCAAGTGCAGTGGCAAACCACCCCTCGTTCAAAAAGTGGGCGAAGTGCTCGGAACAGTTTAATCTGGACCTCTTTCGTCACTACAGCTTCAAGAACGGGGTGTCTTCTGTTCGCCCCGGTGGTGGTGCTCACAGGTTAGGCGCTGATGGTATCTCTTCGCCTTTCCTGCCCATATGGCGGCTTTGGTCACGCTTGTAAAAAGTGTTGTTATTGGTCTTTATTGCGGGGATAGACCCCCGCCACAGGTAAGGCTCATATTGAAAAATCACAGCCGCATGGATACACAGACATCCTATTTCGAGGCGCAGCGCTGCATCGAGCATGCCGCTGAAACCGCTGCGCAAGCGCTGGATTTAAAACATCTTCGTGGCTTGACCCGCATCCCCGACACGATCAAAGGCTTACCGCTCAAAACGCTTTGTCTGCGCAGCACGGGCGCCGCTGAACAGCCAATGCTGGACCTTGGCGCGCTTGCAGATTTACCGGAACTGGAACATCTCGACATTGCCCACGCGGCGGTGGAGCTTGCACCGCTCGGCGATCTGCCGCGTTTGCATACGCTCAGGCTGGCGCTGTGTCATCTGCCCGACCCCACAAGTCTGGCCGACCTGCGCCGCGTCGAAATACTTGAGCTAATGGGCTTTGACTTTGCCAAACATCCCTTCATCCTGCGGTGTTTGCGCCTGATGCCGCATCTCAGGGACCTCGATCTTGCGGATTGCACCATGATCGATCCAAGCCCTTTGTCGTTCTTGACAGACCTGACAGCGCTGGCCCTGCGCGAGTTGGATGTTGTGGACGATCACGGCATGGGTAAGCCATTTGATACGACAACGCTGGCCCCCCTGAAGGGCTTGAGACGGCTCAATTCATATGAAGTATCGTTTGAGGATATTTCCCCGCTGGCGGCGCTGACACAGCTCGAAGAATTGAGCCTGAGTGATGAGGGAATTACCGATCTTTACCCCCTCAGCGGATTAACGGCGCTGCGCAATTTGAGCCTTACCAGCCTTCCGGTCGAGAATCTTGCTGATCTCGCTGGACTAATAAATCTGGAGTTCCTCTGGGCACCATTTCGGGAGCCCATCAGTGACGTGGCACCGCTCGCGCGCATGGATGCGCTTCGCACGCTGGCTTTGGTCATTTGCAATGCGGATCTTTCCCATATCGCTGGATTGCCCAAGCTTGAAGAGTTGGTCCTTTTTGTGCGGGGTCCGCAGGACTTGTCTCAGTTGGGACAGATGACCAGCCTGAAAAAGCTTAAACTGGACGGCGAAGCTGTTCGTGATGTGTCCGCTTTGCAAAATTTGACAACGCTCGAGGAGCTGAGGTTGGTGCGAACAAATGTCCCCAATCTGGAAACCCTACAAGGATTTAGCCATTTGAAGATAAACCCGCCCAGTATTTCCTAACCGAGTGATACCCAAGCTACGCTTGCCGCCCGAAGCAACGATTGAAACGGTTTTCCACTTCAAACAGCCCCGTTGAAAGGATTACTGTCTCAGTGAGCTTGTTGCGAAGATTGGGACAACAAAATGCTAAAACTATTGCAGAAACGTTCAACTTTGGGCCGGTCCATAGTCTGGGCCGCTGTTATTGCCCTAGTGCTTAGTTTTGTCGGGAATCTAGAAAAGAATTTCCGAGAGATGCCTCTTGAAGAACAGAATATCTCGAGAAGTGCAAAGATTGTGCTGGATACCATTCCCGTCGCCATCAAGGTTTTTCGCCCCAAACCGCGCAACACACCCGGCACCGAAGGGTGGCTGCTGACCATAGCAGAAACACTGGGATCGGTCGTTACTTTTGCTGCAGTGCTGACAGTGCTCTGGTCCATTTTGAAGGAACAGGTCGAAAAGCTGCGCATTTCTACACTACGGCGTCACACCATCTTGCTTGGGTTTGACGGACGTGCACGTCTCTTTATGAAGTCAAAACAACGCCCACGGGACCGTGCCGTAGTGGTGGTGGACCCGACCGCATCCACTAAAGTGCGCGAAAAAGCCCATGCCGAGGGCTGTCTTCACTATGCAACAACTGCGGAGGTGGAGCTGACCAAACAGCTAAAGGCCTGTAGGGCAAACCGGGGAACACGTATCATCATCTCAACCGGTTCGGATACGGTCAATCTGGAGTATATCAAGGAAATCGCCGAGGGTGATTTCACCCCGCCCAAGGACGTATTGATGATCATCGAGGATGTAAAATTGCATCAGCAACTCGAAGAGAACGACGGGTTCATGCAAAAGCTGGGCGAAGATACGGATTTGCGCATGATCAACCCCGCCAAATCAGCTGCGAGTGATCTGCTGTCGCGGGTCAATTTCAACGCTCTGGCGCTGGACTGCGGACAGGATAGAGCAACCCTTGTGGTCTTTGGAGCCACCAATGTTGCCGCAGAAGTTGTTAGTCATTTCCTTCGCGTGTCGCCCTCGGTTTTGCCCGAGGCGCCAAAAATCTGTTGGGTCGTTGAGGAAAAAGCCGAGCTACAGCGTTTGTTATCACTGGATTATGCAGCTTTGGCGGCCTTGGTCTCTTCTCCCTCTCCGGACACGCCTTTGACGTGGGCAATCTCGATCGAGGTGCTCGAGACGGGTAAGGACTCCGCACTTTATGATGAAAACAAGCTTGGGACATTCGAGCATGCACTGACGGATGCAACGGCTGTCATTGTCGCCGAAGACCCAGAACGGTTCCAAAAATCCAACATTCAGATAGGGACAGCGCTGCGGCAGTCAAGCCGCCGTTTAACGTGCCTTGAGGTTCCGATATTTGTGCACTCCGAGAAGAAAAGTGCAGAAGACCAGTTCCTGATCTGTACGAATTATGCGACCGGTAATCAGCCTCCGTCACAAAAGAAACTTGCCAAAACAGACAGGTTGCCCGAGGTGATTGAGCCTTTTGGCCGATCTGATGAAGTCTACAACTGGGGAGATGGAGAAAGTGCGCGCGAGGCCTTGGCCCGGCGTTTGCACGCTGAATATCTGGAGGATCGCCGCGCGAAACCCGATACCGAGCACCACCGTGCCGCATCCATGGTGCCGTGGAATACTCTGGCTGAAACCTACAAGAACGCGAACAGACGCGCGGCGGATCAGCTGCGAAGTCTTGAGTTTTCCAAAGACCTATTGCTTAGCAAAACAGAACTAAAAACACAGGTTGTGGTGGAACGATTGGCCGCCCTTGAGCATGACGCATGGTGGATCGACCGTGAGCTGGACGGATGGCGCTATAATGAGACGCGCGACAACGCGCGCAAGTTTCATCCCAACTTAATCCCTTACGATGACTTGAGCAGCGACATTCAGGAATATGACCGCGTTAAAGCACGTTGGGTGTTGGATCGCACCGCTCGACAGGCCCGCGCATGAGCAAGTGCTAAGGGGCAATCTTCCACTGATATGGACCATCTTCCCCTGTCAGGAGCAGCGCTTTGCCGCCCTTGGCAAAGAGCATCTGCACAGGTTCGCCTGTGTGGGGCGGCACGCCAAAATGCGCGATCAAGGCGCGGCCCGTGCCGGTGTCAATCAGCTTCAGGCGGCCATCCGAACAATAGACCCACACTGTCTCTGCCTCAACCGTCGGGAGCACCGCAGAAACGGTTTGCTCACAGGCTTGCCGGACGGAATTCAACAAGGAAGAGCTTTCCTTGTCCCTGATCAGAAGGCGTCCGTCTTCGCCCCCCGTGAAAAGCATATCTCCCTGCGTGGAAAAACTGGCGGCTGTAACGTCGCCGCGGTGACCACTCAAAACGATCTCTCCACCGTCGAGAGACGTGAGAAGGAAGCGCCCGTCGCGCCGCACCACCTGTTCTGTTTGTGACAAGTGCGCAAGCACATCTGTTGCCAAAGGTTCAATGGGTTCAGCCGCAGGTCTCCAAGGCCCCGCCGTGCGCGTCGTATCCCAAATCCGAAGTTGCCCGTCGCCGGATGTCGTGACCCTTGTGGTTCCATCCGGTGCCTCTGCAAGCAAGACCCATGCTGTCGCGTGGCCAACATACTCTGAGGTCAAGCTGCCGGTCTTACGATCATAAACCTGAATGCTCCGGCGGGCGGCATCAACTGTTGAAAAGGACTGCGCCCCGTGCAGAAAGCTGTCACCGTGGCCTAGTGAGCCATGAACTTTGGTGATCTCCTCGCCGGTTTCTACGTTCAACACGACGACCTTGTCGTCATCAATATCCACAAGAAGGTTCTGACCATCGGTAGAAAACACGATATTCGTTGTCGTGTCAGGCAATGGAAACCGCGGCGTGCCGTCCCGCGTTGAATAGATATTTCCCGTCTTGTCAGACCATAAAACCGCAATCAATGCCCCATCAGGAGAAAACACGGTCTTGTTTGCGGAAACGGATGTATCGCCCTCTTGGTTTTCTTCCGGAATTATCGTGGCTGAAACACTGCGCGATACGGTGTCTACCAGCGCCACTGAGGCATCTTTCGGGGCTGAAACTGTGCCGAAGTCGCTAGAAATCGCAAAGACCCGTGTCGGATTATCGTAATTGGGGAACGTCATGACGGCAGCACCTGTCACCGCATCATAAATGATTGGCGCCCCGATGCGGGGAAAGGCAGCAATACGTTTTGAATCCGGCGACCACACGCCATGTCTACCTTGCGCAAAACGCGTGCCCTTGGCCCCTGTGGCCAGATCAACAGCAACAAGGCCGCCAGCGGCATCTTGCGTCAGAAGGGTTGTGTTATCCGGGGAGAATGAAATTCCGCTTGCAAATCCCTCTTCGAATTCAAACCGTTTCGACCAATCGCCAGTGTTCCAGATGATCAGCTTTTTGGCCCAATCAACCGTCGCCATAACGCTGCCATCATCGGAGAAAACAATATTCTCCACCCGCTCTTTGTGATCGTCCAGAACCCGGCTCAATCCTTCAAGTGCGACAGAGTTGGATGCCAAAGCATGTTGGTAGGCCCTTGGCAGCGCGACAACCGGTTGTGCGTCGTCTGGATGGGTTTGCCCGATTTGCTGCCAGCTACGCGCTGCGGCAAGCGCGTCGCCTCGTACGGCAGCAATCCGGCCTTGCTCAAGGCGCTGGCGGTCTTGCACAGAGATCGCTTTGTCCCCCTCGGGGAGCTGATCTCCCAGCGCTTCCAATGCGAGGGCCTGCCAGCGATCTTGCGGCAAATCGTCATTCAGCTTTAACCCCCAAGGCGTTACCGCGCTGATTTCGGAGATAATATCCGATGCGGCCACATCGACCTTTGGCAAGCGCCAAAGCCGGGTGCTCCCGCGGCCCGTTGCAACGCCAAACCATGCGCCAGCCGGATCAACTGCAAGCTCGGGTTTTGGACCGGAAGGGCCGTCAAATCGCGCAACCAGCGACCCCGAGCTCAGATCCCACATCATCACCGTCCCGTTGGTTTCTGCGGACAAGATATAGGGCGAATTTGGTACAAATATCATAGAGGTGACTGTGCTTGAGTGTCCGGTCAGCCGCGCGATTAACGCCCCGGTTACCGTGTCCCAAAGTGCCGCAGTACCATCGTTCGCGCCACTGGCGAGGAACAGTCCGCTCTTATCAATCGCCAATGCGCTCACCGGTGCGTCATGGGCATCGAAACGAAAGAGTTCACTACTGGTATGGCGCATGATCCGAACCTGGCCTGATGCGTTCCCGACTGCGATGCGTGTCCGGTCAGGCCAGTACGCGGCCGCTCTGGTTTGACGGCCAACAACAGTATGCCTGCGCTCGCCTGCGTCTTGCCACCACAGATACAACCCCGCATTTGATTGGGTGAGGACATAGGTGTCGTCGTCCCAGAAATCGATACTGCTGACAGGCGTTTTGATCTTTTTACTTTGATTGACTTTTTGGCCGGTGGCGCGGTCCAATTCCAGCCAGCCGCCTGAATTACTGCCAAGTTCGCGACCACGTGTCCCGACGAATAGTGCCGAGTTATCGACATTCCATGAAATCGCACTCGCAAGATGTGCGTCGTCTAGCTTGTACTCCCAAACCGGATCTCCACTTTGGACGTCGATCAAGTACACGACGCCGCCAGCAGCTGTAGCAATCTGTTTGCTGTCGGCGCTAAAGCGGATGTCGCGTACCCATTCCTGATCCTGATTGAGCCGGAGTACGCGCCCCGTACTGCACGCATCCGCCTTGGCCAGTGTAATTTGTCCGATTGAATCCCCTGATCCCACATAGGTGCCGTCAGGGGAAAAGGTGAGGGTCCGCCCTGCTTCGCCCTGCATGACACAGGGACGCAGTGCAGAGAGGTTCCAAGACGTGACCGTGCCATCTATCGCAGCCGTTACCAGCTTGTTCCCGTCATCAGCAAAGGTAATCACGCTGCCGCTTGCGGCATGACCATTAAATCTCGCCAGAACGACCCCATCCGCAAATGCGTCGAGCAGGTTCATCGTGCCTGCGCTGTCGATCACACCAATCATTCGCGCATCGGCAGTCAAAGCGGCAGCAACAATCTGGTGCTGGTTGCCTGCGGTATCTCCCGTGTTGGGGTTGAAAAGTGCGTCGCCGGTTGCGCTATCCAAAAGAACTGCTTGGGTTTCGTTGCGCACAAGGACGCGGCTGCCAAGGGTATCTGTCGTAAGCCCCAATGCGGCAACCGGGTTCATCCAGTTTGTCTGACAGTCCTCATCGACGGTCACCTGCATCACGCCTGAAGTGCCAAGGGCCAAGACCGCGCGCGCGCCATCAAGAACAATCCCGTCAAGCACAGGCAGTGGGGCTTGGGTTTTACAGCGAAAGCTTTCGTGGCCTGTCCTGCTGTCCCATTGGGCAATTTCGCCCTCGCTGGTGAGGGTCGTGAGGCCGAAGCCGTCTTCGGAGAAGGCCGCTGATACCGGCACGCCGCCCTGTTCGGGGAGTGTCGCGATTTGCGCGCCATTGGTTACGTCCCAAATGCGGGTGGTCTTGTCGTGACTAAGTGAGGCCAGCTGCGTTCCATCTTTTGAAAAATACAGTTTTGTGATAGCCTGAAAATGCTCATCAAGCTCCCGCGTCGATTGCTCCTGGAAATTCCATAGCAAGACTTTGCCACTGTCCGTACCCGCCGCAATGGTTCTGCCGTCCGGAGAAAAAGTCAGCGTTTTGATGGGGTCATCATCCGCGATACGTCGCGCAAGCCGGTCGCCGGTGTTCATGTTCCTGATCACAATTGAGCCATCAGCCGCCGCGATCGCCATCAAATTGTCTGGCCCCGCCGCAAGGTTTGTAATGGCCGCAGAACTTTCAAGGACGGTGGCACCCTTAATTGAAGCAAGCGCATGCGCTGTAGAAAAAAGTGCGCCGGTTTGCTCTTTTGGCGCGCTCCCGTATGCCGCGCCCAAAAGCAGGGTGGCTTCTTCGGCACGACCATCCAGAAGCGCTTGACGACCTTGTTCGAAAAACAGCTCTCCAAGACGAGCTTGCGCTGTTTCCGCATTGGTTTCCGCTTCGGCTTTTGCCTGCTCCGAGACGACCCGTGCCGACGCGGCTTCGCGGCGTTGACCGTCAGCGTACCACGCGGTTCCGGATGCGGCGAAGGTCAGCAGCGCCAGCGCTGCAATCGCGGATCGTTTAAGGCGGCGCACCCGTGTTGCGCGTTTGACCGACAGGGCGATAAACTGGGCAACCGTTGAGGATGTATTCGCATCTTGGTCATCCGTAATCTGTCGTGCTTCGTTTAACGCGGGACCGGTCGGCAGCAAGAGTTGCGCCTCACGCCCGGCTTCCTCCCAACGATCTGCGGCAAAGTTGACCCGCGCACGGATACGCAAGAACTCCTGATCGGCTGCCAGCCATTCACGCAGTCGCGGCCAAGAACTGAGCAGGGCTTCATGCGTCAAGGTCACAACAGTGTTGCCCGCGCTGTCGCCACCAACGACGAAGAGCCGCGCCGCAACAAAGGTGTCTATCAATTCTTTAATCGGGGTGTCTGGCGGGAAATTGGCCATATTGGCCGAACGTTTCGTTGCGGCCTGATCCTGATCCAGCCGGACATGAACGATCTGACGCATCACGCGCGGCAGGGTCGCTTGCGCGGCGGCCGGAAGCGCGTTGAAGGCCTCCTCCGCACGCCGTCCGAGCGCACCGGCCAGCCCGCCCAAAGCTTCATAGGCCTCCCAAGTCAGGACGCCGGTGGGAGAGCGGGCGCGGTATAATTCTTCAAGGGTAAACTCCAACAATGGCAAGCTGTCGGGTTCTGCGACCGCGGCATCACGCAAATCATCATCAAGTCGGGCACCAGTTTCGGGGTGCTCTTCAAACGTCAGCCCCGCACGCAAGGCCGGCTGGCGGATGATCTGGCCGATTTCAGCGGGCGTGGGTGCGCTGAGATCATATTGCCCCTCGCTCCCCTTGAGCTGGGCAAAGGTGGGGTACTCAATGGCATGTTGGTAAAAATCACTGCGCAATGTGGCAACAACATAGACCCGCCCCGAAGCGGCAAGGGCAGACAAAGCATCCAGAAAGCCCTCACGTTCGGATTGAGGAATGCTTGTGTCGGTAAACAGTTCTTCAAGCTGGTCGACCAGCAGGACCAGCTTTGCTTTGGGCGGGTTTTCAAGGATGGCACGACGAGTGAGCGCAAGCTGTGTCGCATCAAGATCGGGGTGGGCCTGCCCATAGGTCTCTGCAGCCTGCGCCGCAACTTTTTGGGCGGCCTGCGACAACGCTCCCTTGAGCAGCATATCGGCCCCTTTCGGGGTCGAATCGAGCAAATCGCCCAATTCTTCCACGGTCGTGCCATCGCTCAGAAGTTCGGGAAGGGCCATGTCGGCGGACAGCGCGGCGGCGAATGCTCTATTGAGACTGCCGCTGGCTTCGCTGGGATGGAACACAGCACGCCGCCACAGTCCGACACCCTCCACCACACCCGGCTCCACCAGCAAAGGGAGGACCCCCGCGCGCACGAGGCTGGACTTGCCGCCGCCTGAACGGCCTAGAACCAACACGAAAGCATTGCCCTGAGCCGCCTGCGCACGCAGAGTTTTCAGAACCCCTGAAATGGCATGAGTCCGGCCATAAAAGACGGGCGCATGTTCAAACTCGAACGTCTCCAGACCACGGAAAGGCGACCCTTCCCAAAGCGCCTCGGCATTCATTTCGACAGCTGTCGTTTTCAGGCTGTCGACGCCCAGTTCCTCAAGCCGCCGCTGAACCAGTTTGTCCAGATGCGTCTCGAAGGCTTCTTCAAACTCTGCAGAATTACCAAAGCCGTGAAAGGCTGCCAGCAACGATCCGTCTTCATCGTGGAACCACTTTTGGATAAACCCGTCCAGCGCCCGTTTCTGGCGCAGACGTTCTTCAGCTTCGGTGTTGCTGGCGAGGCTGATAAAGGGCTCTGCCATTTTTCGGTAGACCAACAAATCCGGACGGCCGGTACGTTGTATCGCATCAAACGCATCCTCGAATTCGAACTCTGTCCCGCTGTCATACCGGCTGCCGTCCTCGCGGACGATATGGGATGGCAAACGGGTGCCAAGGCGCGACCATAGAATGCAGATGACAATATCTGTCGTCGAAGGTTTGTCGATCTGGTCCTGAAACGTGGCCGAGGCCAGCAGGGGCTCATGCTCCCAAATGATTGGCACAAGTCTGGCCAAAGGCGCGTAGCGCTCAGTCAACCTTTGCAAGACCCGACCGGCCAGCACACGCTCTTCGTTCACATCCCCCGGCGAGGACAGAAAAATCTTGATCTCCGGAATGCCGTCAGCGGTGCTTGAAACTGTCAAAACGGACACTCCCTATCGATCGGACTATAGGTCAAAGTTGACACCTGCTGGCTTTACCAGGCTCAGCAATCCCTGAAAGGCCTGCGTGACCTGTAGAGCCATTGTATGCCCCTGATCGCTGGCGACATTTTCGATCTCACCGCTTGAATCATAGCGCACCTCAATTTTGCCAAGGCCTTCGATGGCGATCTCGATCGGTTTGCCAAGGGGGCCATAAACAAATGTCAGGATTTGCCCGTCCTCGTCCTTCATCCGGCTGATTTGGTCCTCGCCGTTATAGGTGAGCTCGGCCCTGCGGCCTTTGCTGTCCTGAGCCATGATCAGGTTACCACGCAGGTTGTACTCAAAATCGGAGGTAGAGGTGGTGTTGTTGTTGAGGTCTGTTTCTTCGACATGCGAAATCTTGCCGTGCCGACGGTCATATTCAAGCCGTATCTGCTCGGATGTTGATCGCTTGAAAATCAGACGGCACTTGTCATCATAGTCAAACTCGGTCCGTCGGCTGCCCCGTTCAATCAGGATCGGATTGCCGCAAGGGTGATATCGGGTCTCGGTTGTTTTGCCATTATCGGTTTGGGTGATGCCAGCTGTGTAAGAGTTTCCGAACCGATCGCGTGCAATCCGGTATGCTGTCGTTCTGTCGGAATAGGGGTCTTGTTGCGCTTCGCTGTCATAGCGTCTTATCTGAGTGAAATAATGGTCGGTCACGTTTGCTTCAGTGATCGGATAGTTGCCGTAGTCATAGCGTACGACCGCCCCGTCGGGCTGGCGCTGAAATCTGACGAATTGCGTCTCCGCGTCGTAGCGGGTTTCCAAGTAGCGATCGTCGGCATAGCGCACGAAACGCATGTTGTGTTTTTCGTCGTATTCATAGCGATAGGTTGAGCCTACAACATTGGTTGCGCTTATCAGGTCTTTACGCTCATTATACTCATATGTCGCTGTGCCAGCGATTGATTCAAGGCGCGTTATCTGCCCCGAGGCATTGGTTGATACACCGATGCGTTCGCCGTTGGAGCCGATAATTTCGCGCAAGTGCCCCTGCGCGCTGCGCCGCAACCTGTACCCCAATCCGTCTTGGCGCAGGGTTTCCACAAGTTGCCCCTCTTCGTTAAACCGCTCGAACCCGAAAGAGCCGCGGCGGTAATATCCCCCCGGTTCTTTCACAAGAAAGACATCTGGTGTTTTAGAGGAGGTGAGCCGTTCTCCGATCGCCAGATCACGATCAGGCACAAGATCAGCGGCAACAAGCTTGCCATGCATACGTCGGCGCAAGGCCGCGTCCTGGATTAGTTCAACCCGTGTCTCCTCAAGCTGGGCATCGGATGAGAACCATCCAGCAGCCTCCATCGCGACCAACATTTCGTCTACGATCTTCGCCCGAACTGCCAAATCTAACCGCGGGGGGCGAAAGAAATTTTGCGCCCCCGATCCGTTCTCGTCCAGCACTACAGTGCCGTCGCCCACGACAGTCAAAGCTGTGTCAAGGTCCGAGCCCCATCCAAACCCGAAAGACAATATTTTGGTCGCTTTGGAGTTATACGTTCTTGAAATTTCCAGTTCGGGCTGCCCGACAATCAGGTCGGTATAGGTGATATAGAAATTGCCATTCTTCTGATTAACCCCAGCCTGCGCCGCCGGCGGCAAAAGCATCAAGCTGATGGCGCTCGCGATCACAAAACCAACCGCAAGGAAGTCTGCTTTGTCTGCAAAAAAGATACACCGCTTGATGCAAATTAGCGATTTCAACATGAGCACTCTCCCCAGCTTAGGTGCCAAAAAGATTGGCAAAGGTGGTTTCTCACCTTCAGGATAGCGTGTGTAATCGAAATAGATCAAGTTTATTGACCCCAACCTTTTTCCAGAAACCCCTTGATCCTTGGCGGGATTGCTGCCTCGTTTGGAATGAAGATTCAAAAAGGAAAACTGATGGAACCTCAGACTGGTCTGCGAAAACGCAATATTCTGGCACTGGACGGTGGCGGTGTGCGTGGCATCATCACCTTGGCTTTTCTGGAGCGGATTGAAGAGGTTCTTGCCGAAGCAGGCTTGGGAAATTTGAACCAGCATTTCGACCTTATTGGAGGTACATCCACTGGCTCGATCATCGCCGCAGGCCTGAGCCTTGGCCTCTCTCCCAAAGATCTGACCCGCTTTTATATGCGCCTTGGTCCACAGGTGTTTCGCAAACCACGCTGGCGCATCCGTGGGTTCCAATCCGTTTTTGACGCGCGGATGCTCAAGGCGCAGTTGGAAGAGATCATCGGCGATGCCACGCTGGACAGTGATCGCATACATAACAGCCTCGCGATCATTGCAAAGCGGATGGATACCGGAAGCCCTTGGATCGTGCACAACAATCCCAATGGCGCATTCTGGGACGATTCCGCAGACGGCAGCTATATCGGCAATCGCAACTATCGCCTTGCAGAGATCGTGCGCGCCTCCACTGCAGCCCCTTACTATTTCTCCCCCGAGCTGATTGAGATCGTTAAGGGAGAAGCTCCCGGATTATTCGTCGACGGAGGGGTGTCACCCCACAATATGCCGGGGCTTGCCCTGCTCTTGTTGGTCACCGTCCCAGAATACGGCTATGACTGGGCAACGGGTCTGGACCAACTTGATATCGTCTCGATCGGAACGGGCACATTCCGGCAACGGATGTCAAAAGGCGGCTTTCTCAGGGAGCCCGCGGCCAGCATGGCGATCAAGGCAGTTTCGAGCGTCATTGCAGACTGCGAGATGCATAATCTAAGCGTGATGCAATCGCTGGGTGCCTGCAAATACGCTTGGAGCCTCAACAGCGAAATCGGAAATCTGTCTGGATTCCAGCTTGGTCCCGCCCCTCTGTTCGGCTTTTCACGCTATAATGTGGGACTTGAGCATGCGTGGCTCAAGGCAGAATTAGACCTGACCATCAGCGACAAGGAACTGGCTCTGGTTCGGGACTTCACGAACCCCGACGGGATGCAACTGGCCTATGACATCGGCAAGGTTTGCGCGCAAAAGCAGGTAAGCCTCCAGCACTTCCAAACAGAGGCGTGACTTTGAGAACTGACTGTTGATGCGCGTACGAAAGCAACCATTGAAGCGTAGAGATGCCAGCAGGCCTAGCAAGGCCTATTGACCCATCCATTGACACCAGCGCGCCATCTGGGCGCACAATGAATTTGTTGCGTATAACCTTTGGGACCCCAACAGACTGTTTTGGTGTCCAAATATGCGCCACATCAAGAGCGGGATGAGTCTCAACACCGTTTGCATACAGCAGAAGAACATAGCCCGGATGATCGCCGGTTGGCGGATTGTTGGGCTTGAGGTGGGCGTTTGATCGGGCAACCCGGTCATCTCCTGAGGTTTTGGCCCGAGGCTGTTTTATTGTGCCCCTGTGGAGTCCTGCTGAACGATCCCCATCAAATCAACTTTGCGACCCAGCGCGCTTGCACCCCGCACAGAGAGGTGACCGGAATCGCGGTAGACACTGATCCTGTTCAAGGCTGTTTTACAGATACCACCCTCGCAGAGAAATTCATCGACCCAGATAACGGGAATCTCTTCTTGGACTTCCGTGAGGATCGCCCTGATCTCGCGGTTGCGCTCGGTTTGCACTGCTTCGTCAAAGTTGCATGCTTCGGGCGGCGACCCCATGACGCGTTGGGAGAGGAAGCAGCGGCCAAGGCTGATCCCGTTTTGCGGCGGAGGAGAGACGATCATGACTGTCTTTCCTTGTTGGCGCATGTAATGGGAAATGCCTAGCAGGCTGCGCACCAATTTGGGATGTACGTCTTCGCGTGGCACCTTAGTGCCGTCCCGCAGATACAGATCGTTTTCTACGGGTAAAAACGCGGCGCTCAGCACGACCGTTGTGACGGTATCACTATCTGCTATCCACCGCAGCGCACCGTCGTTGAACGCCATGCAGTCTTTCCAGTAGGCATCATTCACCTTGACGGACATGCCGGGAAACGGGCCGCATGAGCTCATGGTGATTTGTATGAAATCCAGTTTGGTGGGGCTGGCAAGCAGGGCAGGGGCCAGATGCATCGCATAACTGTCCCCCCAGAGCGCAATGGAAGGCTCCTCGCTGGTGCGGCATTTTTCGGATAGGGTGAACGTTTCGACAGCGCATTCGAAATCAAGTCCGGGATTGGGTGCCAGACCTCGTTCGAGCAGCGAGATATCAGCAAATGTTTCGCCTGCCGGCGTGGGCCGCTCAGGTATACCTTGCAGGAGGTAGACAGTGGCACCGAACAAGGCGAGCGCGGATATGGCAACACCCGACATTGCAAAAATTCGGCCACGGGAGAAGGCGATCGCCGATGTCTTGCGAAACGGCTGTTCGATGAATTTCCAACTGACCCAAGACAGGGCAAATGTTGCTACGATCAGGGATGCGACGAACCAGCCTTCCGGATCTGCCACGTAGCGGATGCGCGCAAATGCAAACAGGGGGTGGTGCCACAGATATGCGCTGTAGCTCAGCATGCCGATCCACACGAAGGGGGCAAAGCCCAAGGCCCGCGACAGGATCGTTCCATTTCTGACGCAAAGAATGATCAGCGCGGCCCCGGCAACCGGAATCAATGTCCAAAAGCCGGGGTTAGGCGTGGATGACGTGAAAAAATAGACCGACAGAAAAATAAGGACCAAGCCTGCAGCGCCGCCGATCTCGCTGGTTGGAATTCTGTATTTCTTCAGAAAATAGGCACAGAGCGACCCTGCTAGGATTTCCCAAAATCGCGTTGGCGCTAGATAAAAGCTTGCCGATGGATCGGTTTGTGTGAGCCACTGGGCAAAGAGCAAACTTGTCAGAAAACTGATCGCGAAGAAGGGCAGTATCCATCCGCGCCGCCATTTCGACAGTACCAAGAGCAACGTAGGAAAAAGTATGTAGTACTGTTCTTCCACGGCAAGGCTCCAAGTGTGGAGCATCGGCTTCAATTCGGCCGCCGCCTTGAAATAACCCGTGCCCTGCCAAAAGTAGATGTTGGACGAGAAGAAGGCGACGCTGAACAAGCTCGCGCCGAAATCCTCCAGTTGTGAGGGAAGCATCCACCGCCAAGCAAAAGGCACACAGCATACTATAACAAAGAAGAGTGCAGGGAGGATGCGTCGTGCACGGCGTTCATAGAACTGTAGTATCGAAAATGAGCCACTTTCCAGATCGTTTAGGAGGATAGTGGTGATCAAATAACCGCTGATCACAAAGAAGATGTCCACGCCAACGAAGCCACCCGAAAAACCGTTCACACCGGCATGGAACAAGATGACGGGTAAGACGGCGACCGCCCGCAAGCCATCAATTTCCGGGCGGTATTTCATAAGTCTCGAACTTCTTTGGGCTACGGCGAACGGGCGTCCGTCAATGCGTCAGGCCATATACGCCCGCAGCCCGTAAGATCAAGGAGAGCTGAGGCTCGGTTGTTTTTTCCAAATCTCGCGGTATCAGACACGAATGGTTCCCCGGTGCGTGAACAGTCTGAGAATGGGTCTCATTCCAGTCATTATATTGCGAAAAAGGATTTTTTGGAAGGTGTGGCCACAAAGGGTTTTTTCCAGACACGCCGACGTTGATTGCAGTGCTTGTCAGTGTCGCCCAACGCGCAGCGGCGATCCATGCTACCGTTCTGCGGAGTCCGATGAGAAAATCGCTGACCTTGTCCGTCCAAACCATCTGCGCCGACTGCGCGGAGCAATTTCGTTTGAACAGATTAGGTCTTGCCAAAGCATGGAGCACCGATGAGTTTTGCTTTGTATGCGCGGCCAATTTCGATGTGCGCAGTCTCATGCGCAACTGAGACACAATGCGTGCCCTCTGCTGGCAAACCGAGGTTGCAAAGCGGAAAGCATGGGAAAATCGTAATCCTGCTGCCGGATGATTGGAAAAGAACAAACATTGGAGAAACTTTCTGAGTGAACGGTTCAAGAAGGATTCCGGGATGCTTCATCAGTTCGGCAAATGCTCCGGTCCGGCAGAATTGAGCGTGCGCCATACGGCGTTCTACAAAGAAGCGGTCGAGGACCATCAGCGAGAGTTCAATGAAATGGTCGCATATGCACCCGAAAGTCCTTGGTAGCGCCGCAGATAGGCCCGAGCCAGTGCAGGGCCAAGGCTTTGTTGCACAAATTGCCTGAAGGCGTTTACTGTATGAATTCAGCGCGATAGCTGAAAAGTAAGGCCTGATTTGGATCTGTCAGTGCTAAGTAATGTCGTGCATGGTATCATTACCCGCGTAACAGGGGGCGCCGAAACACGCAAAGGTAAGAACTATGAGAATTTTCACGCTCCATCGTCTGGGCCTTTTGCTGGCTTTGTTTTGTACCGGCCCTCTCTTTGCGGCCACGATTGACCAGTTTGAAGGCTCATACGTTGGGAGCGCGCAATTTATCTATGAAGGTGAGTTTCAGCGCCGCGATATGAGCACCAAGATATCCACGACCAAATCCGGTTTTATCGTCACCTGGACCTCAGTGAGCTACAAGAACGATGGCCGCACCAAGTCGAAGACCTACACAATTGAGTTCATGCCTAGCGGACGCAAAAATGTTTATAAATCCGCAATGGCAAAGAGCCTTTTCGGACAAGATACGCCGCTTGATCCTCTCAAGGGTGAGCCGTTCGTTTGGGCGAGGTTGGAGGGCGATACGCTATCGGTATTCTCGCTCTTTATCGACGAGGTCGGAGAATACGAAGTGCAGGAATTCCACCGCACGCTTGTTGATGTCGGGTTGGACCTGGTTTTTCGCAGGATCCATAGCACAGCAATAGAGAAGGAAATCCGAACCATATTGATACGCGTGGAATAGCGCCGGGCGGCAGCAGCCGAGGTTGCCTGACCCAGCAGAAACCGGCCGTTCTTGGGAGGCGCGGAAGTTAACGTGACAAAACCCTGTGGAGGAATTTGCTAAAGCGGCATTCGATTGGCTAGCTGAAAGTGATGCTGCACATGCTTCAACAGCAGGCGACAACTCAAGTGCCTGAAACAGACCCACGGGAAGAAGACCTCATTTAGCGGGGCGGTCGCTTAGTGTTCAACTCAGAAAGTTGACAGGATGGAGAATGCGTTCATGCTTTGCTCTTTTTCGCATAATGATAGTTATGTTAAATAAGATTATTAGTCATCCTATTGTTTGACCCGCATCGTTGAAAAGTAGCAGCCGTCTGAAATAAGCAAAAGGCTACGGTATGTATTTTAGGTTCTGTCGCAAAACTTTTGCAATATGGGCCTGCTCGCCAAGCTGTAATAGACGCCGCTGTTTGAATTGGCGGGCGGGTGTCAGATTGTCACGATAGCCTTCATAGGCAGCTGCTATCCCAAACCCGTCATCCTATACGCTGGTTTTTCTATATGAGATTTGCTGTTTCCTATCGTGATCTGGAGGAAATCATGGTCGAGTTGGACCATGCTACCCTGAACCGTTTGATAGTAGGGTATTTTTGACTTCAAGGCCTTCCTCTTGGCCGACGCAACATTGGCTGGGATCAAGACCGCACAGATGTTCAGAAAGGGGTAAGTCGACGCCATCGGGCTCACCGCATTCCTGCAGTGTGGGGCGCTCGCAGTATAATTGTGTCCGCACAACGGCCTCTTCAAGCGTCAATAATAATTGCGACAGAACCTGACCTTCAATGCGAACCGTCGCCAAAAAGGATGAGGACCAGCAAGCTCGGGCGATGTTGTTTCGCAGGCGAGAAATGTTCGCAAATGGCTGCGCTTCGGACTTAAGAAATGCGCCTGAGAGCACTGCACGGATAGACCAAAGGCCGACCATGCACTAACATTCAAACTGGACCTGCTGATGAAGGTATTCCGTGAACAGGTCGACCTACCCGTGGGGTCAGACAAGCCACACCCAGAGGCCTGATACGCGACCGATTGAATGCCTGTAAAACGTCACAAAATCAGTAACGGAGGATTACACTCACAGGGTTCATACTTTCTTTAAAAACGTCATAATTTCGCCATTGTAACACGGTTAAAAATTGTCAACAAAAAGGCCTTCTGCGGGCCATGAGGGGAAGAGGTATGGCACGACTGATCCACATCATATACAGTAGCGCCGCAAAATCCCACTTTGGATCTGAAGAACTGTTGGCTCTTCTGGGCAGCGCACGCAGTAAGAATTCAAGGATGAACATCAGCGGAATGTTGCTTCATATCGAAGGAAGTTTCCTACAGGTCATCGAAGGTAACGAAAGTGATATTGACGCGCTTTTCGAGACGATCAGCCAAGATCCACGACACGGCAACATCGTCACGATTGTCCGCGAGTCGATCCCGCGCAGAGCATTTTCAGACTGGAGCATGGGTTTTGCCGATATCAGCCGCAAGGACCTAGAGCGAACCAGCGGGTGGAGTGATTTCATGTCAAACCCCGACGCCGTGCACTCTTTGGTGCCCGGTCGCGCTCAAAAATTGCTTAAGGCCTTCAAGGATGGACGTTGGAGAAGCAAGGCCCCACGGCCCGCACCGGCGCCTCCCATTGTCAAAAAGCCCGCACATGACACCGTGTCGCGTGACGGTATGGGCGTCGCTTTTCAACCGATCATTTCGGCCTCTCAGCGCAGCGTGGTGGCATACGAAGCGCTGACATGGGACATCCGCATGCAACGGGAAATGACGGCCGTAGATCAGGGTGCGGAAGTATTGGGAGCGATCGAAGAAGACGCCCGCAAACTTGCAATGTTGATTTCAGCCCAGCCAAACGCCGATTTTGGAATCAACATCAACGTGCGCCCCATGAACGCCGAAGACGCTGTGACTAAAATGCAGTCCATCATAGATGAAGCCAATGCACAGAACCTGCATAACCGCAGCATCACGCTTGAACTTAATCAGGACTACCTCAGCAGTGATCTGAATTCGGTTGTCACAATCGTTCAGGATTGCAAGGAAAACGGTCTGAAGATTTGCCTCGACGACTTTGGGGCGGGCCGTTCCGGCCTGAACCAAATGGAAATGAGCCAGCCCAACAGCATTAGCCTCAATTCACAACTTGTTCGGGATATCGACATAAACGGAACAAAGCAGGCTATTGTCCGCGGCCTTATTCAAACCTGCGACGATTTGGGAATTGATATTATTGCCAAGCACGTCGAAACTCAGAGTGAGTTTGACTGGCTTTTGTCGGAGGGCATCGATATGTTTCAGGGCGGATTTTTCGGCAATCCCAAATTGAACGAATTTCCGACGGATGTGCGCATACCTGAATTATGAATAACGACCGAACCATCCCTGAATTCGATATAGCGTTCCAGCCGATCATAGATGCTGAGAGCGGTCGCATTTACTCGCAGGAAGCTATCGTGCGGGGAAAGCGCGGCGAGACGGCACAAACGCTTTTACTCTCGATCAATCCAGACCTGTTGGTACTGGCCGACGCGGCCTTCCGGCAAGAGGCCATTCGAATTGCCGGAATGGCGGGGCTTAATACGCTGCTCAATCTGAATGTGATGCCAACCACACTTGAAAATTCCGAAAACGCGATGAAGTCCACTTTGGAAACTGCGGAATCTTATAATGTTTTGCCCGAACAGCTTATATTGCAGATCACAGAGAGCGAAATCATCGTCGACACTTCAATCTTCGCCAAACGGAGCGACGACCTGCGCCAGGTGGGTCTGAAACTTGCCATTGACGACTTTGGCGCCGGTTACGCCGGCCTTAACCTGCTGGCCGAGTTCCAGCCAGAGGTGGTGAAGCTCGATACGCGTCTGGTGCGAGGCATTGCAGGCCACGGCCCGCGCCAAGCTATCGTACGCGGAATTGCCCGCACCTGTTGTGACCTTGGTATCGAAATCATCGCGGAAGGTATCGAAGTCGAAGAAGAGTATTTCTGGTTTCTGGACGAAGGGATTACACTATTCCAAGGTCCGCTGCTGGCGCGCCCTTCGTTGGGAACGCTTCCACAAGTCTTCAATCTGCCAAAATGAACTAGAAATGATGGTCGCTGACAATCTGCTGGAGAGCCACTGATGCCGCATAGAAAGAAAGACCAGACCAAACTCAAGCCCGATGCACAAAGCGCGGCCAGCTTTGATCCCGAAATCACTGCGGCCTCAACCGAAGCAGACAGCTCTGCCACGGATGGCACCAGTCCCGGCATGCGTGAACTTCAGATTAAGTCAAACCAGCTCTATCGCGCAGCAAACGAGTTGCAGCGGACCAATCGTTTTCAGGCGATGATTTTGGACAGTATCAATCAGGGCATTGTGGTCGTCGATGAATTTTCCCAGCTTGTCGCCTGGAACGACGAGTTTCTGAAGCTGTACGAGCTTGGCAAGAAATCCCTTCACAAAGGAATGGAACTCCACGAGTTTTCCGAGTTGTTTGCGCCTTTGCAAAACAGTCCGGGGCCAGCGACGGCGCTGTCATTCAACAACCGATTGGGGACGCTTGGGCCGGGCGAATATCTTGACGTTCTTCCAAATGGCGCGGCGATCGAGATCAAGGTGGACAAACGTGACTCGGGTGGCTTGATCGCGACCTACACAGATGTGACTTCTCATTTTGCAAGTGAGGCAAGGTTGCGTGAACAGCAAAAGCAGCTTTGGCAGCAGGTCACGCAATTGAAATCCCTTGGCCAGTCACTGGAAAAGGCGCGCAGTCAGGCGGTCAAATCTGATCAGGAAAAGTCCCGCTTTCTTGCGATGATAAGCCACGATGTCCGCACCCCTATGAGCGCCATCATCTCAAGTCTTGAGCTTTTGTCCTCGAACGAATCCGGGATCGATCAAGATCGTCTGCGGCAGGTCGCGCTGGACAGCGGACGGCAGATGCTTTTTCTGCTTTCTGATATCATTGAGGTGTCACGTTCGGACGGTTGGAATTTCACCATTGAAAAGGAAGACGTCGCAATCAATGATCTGTTGCGATCGATCATCGAAGCCTGGCAACCGTTTGCCGCGCGAAAATCGATCCAACTGGATTTGACGATAGCAAAAATCGTCCCGAATAGCATGCAGGCTGATCCGAAACGGTTACGACAGGTGATAGATAACCTTCTCAGCAACGCGATCAAATTTACAGAAATTGGCACCGTCAAAGTGCACGTCGATATTGCGGGTGAGCCAACGGGCGATGTTATGCGGATCTGCGTTGAAGATACGGGTCGCGGTATCAGCGTCGACATGCAACACAAACTTTTCAAAGAGTTCGGACGTGTCGAAAGTGCCGATGGGCCGAAGGTCGAAGGCACGGGCCTGGGTCTGTCGATCTGTAAACGTATTGTCGAAAGTATGGACGGCTCAATCGGAGCAGAAAGCGCAGCACGAGCGGGAAGCGTCTTTTGGTTTGAACTTCCCTTCGTACAGGGCACGCTTCCAATCGAAACCGAGGAGACCACACCTCCAATCAAGCCGATAAATGCGAAAGAAGAACGTAATCTGCGGGTTTTGATCGCTGACGACAACGAATTCAACCGGCTCATCCTTTCCGCATCCCTTGAGCAACTTGGCTGCAGCAGCAAAGTTGCCAAAAACGGCCAACAGGCTTTCGATTTGTTCTTGGCCGAGGATTTCGACGTGGTTCTGATGGACAACTATATGCCCGACGAAACCGGCGCCGAAGTCACAAGACGCATCCGTGCTTCGAAAAGCGACAGGAAATCGATCCCGATCATCGGAATCACAGCGTCTGAGGCAGCAGACGGGCACACCGAGATGCTTCAGGCAGGCATGACGGCCGTCTACACCAAACCACTCAGCAACGCTAATCTACGGTCTATTCTGGAGAGTGTCCGGCTATGATCACCTGCTGCGCTATTTGAGGGCCGCGCAGGCTGCCATCGTATTTGCAACAGCGCCATTCCGAATGGTGTTATTGGCGTCGAATACATCCAAACTAGGCAATGCCCAGCACAACGCCTATATCGGGTGCTACAACCGCATCGTTGACCCCTCTCATCGATACTGCGTGTCGACTGCCGGGCATCGGCGGTATGACACCCGCAATTTCACTGAAAGCAGCCGCGCAGACGAACGGTAAAGGGAACCGGTGCCGCACGGCAGTAAAGGTGAGAGCGAAAAAACCCGGGACGCCGAAGAGATCCTACGATGTGGCTGCTCTGTTATCGAATTGGCAAACCAAGATTTTCTTGTCGTAGGACCCTGCAGTGGGGGCCTGCGCCCCGGGGGGGGGGCTTTGCTGCTGCATTAGGGGCTGCAGAAGCAAAGACCAGGAAACGTCAAGCCAGCTTAAAGACGGCAATCGACAGGAGATCGGTCACAACGTCTTGATATGTGTATGAAACTGCGCGGGCTCTACGACGCGATCCGCCCTGACACGCCAAAGCTTTCCAGCGGTTCTTGCGGGCTGTCAAGGCGAGGTCGGACATTGGATTAACTCCTATTATTTAGCTTCTATAGATACCTTAAACGATGTCGTGACAGCTATCTACGATCAGAAAGCTTAGATCGAGGACGACTTGGCATAGCTGAGACTGTCCTTTTGACCAGTAGGCCCTGTATTCGGCGGTCGTTTTCCGGCCAGAGAAGCTATTTTTTGTACGTGAAAATCAATTACTTGCGAAAATGGCATGCCCATAGAGGTGGCGCGGTTGTCAAGCGCCAGTCGGTCCGCCGCATTCGTATCAAGCAGCGCCATCTGCATCGCCAGCGCCATTTCCGTCGCATCCCCAGGCGTGTAGTGCAACCCACGCAACCCTTCGTCTTCGCACAGGCCGACAAAGTCACCGATGCGCGGAAACACCGGAACCGCACCATAGCTGGCCGTCTGGTGCAAAACCCCGGAACTGCCGGTCGTCGTTTCATAGTCAAAAACGGACAAACGGGCGTCTTCGAAGAATGCAGGAATGTCATCTTCGGGGATATATCCCCTAAATACAACGCCCTGATCATTACGCCGCATCTTTGAAAGTTTGTCGAGGTACCCCTTGGTATTGGGGTGATCGCTTCCCCCAATATGAAGTTGATAATTGGCCAAGGTAGGATTTTTGCGCAGCTTATCGAATGCAGCCAATAGGGTATCCAGTTTTTTGTAAGTACCGAATTTACCCATCGTGACAATGCGTTCAGGACGGCTGTCAAATGGCCGCCAGAGACGATCCTCGGTGTCAAATGTGCCGTGCGGCACAAGCGATACATCCGCTCGCGGGAACATTTTGCGCAGGCAGTCCTCATAGCTCCTTATCGTAACCGTAATATAACTGGCGGCGGTCATCGCCCGCGTCACGGTCCCAGCAGCACGCTTGATCAATTTCTGTCTCAGCCTTTGGCCTTTCAGGATCGTATTTTCCAGATCCACGCCCGAAACGAGGTTGTGCGCGATGATTCCGCTAGGAATACCCAGCTTGCGGGACAGCATCGGCGTCATTAGACCCAGCGCCACGGGCAATTCCCGATCACCAAAGGTGGCCATCTGCAAATTGTAGATCACCCCGTCTGGCCGCTCGGCGCGCAGCTCCTTCAATAGCGAAACCGGCGTTGTCATCCGGTTGAAATTCCAACATCGGCGCACCCGTATTTTTTCGGACAGCGCGAGTTCCGGGTGCGTTTGGTCCAGAATATCAGCCAGAATGATCACCTCCTCCACGTCGTCACGCTCGGCCAGACCTGTAGCTAGATGCAGGCCGTATTCGTTCAGGCTACGCAATCCCGGCGGGAATGCCGTGACCAGGGCAATGCGGTGTTTGGTCGTCATTTTTCAATTCCTTTCAGAAAGCTTTTGAAGGCCTCCGCAACCGTTGCGGCGGCAGGTTTGGGTTGACCGGCTTCGTCATACAGACCAAAGCGGGATTGCAGTCCACGGACCCAAAAAGAGGATCCGATTGCACTTTGGTCGGGGTCGGGAAAGTCGTGGAGTGTCCAGAGGAAAACGCCGTCGGCTGAGGCCAATTTGCCCATGCGGTCGGTCAATGCAGCATCTTGAGCCTTTGGCGAACTGGGGTGATCTCCAACAAGAGACCATGAAGACACGCCGATTTCTGTGACCAGAACGGGCAACCCTCTCGCCAGCGCCTGCACGTCCTTCAACCTTTTGGACGCTCCTTCAATGGGTGCGTAGTCATGGTAGCTGAGCGCATCCAGTATGTCCCATAGCTCGGTGGCCACACCGGCGTCCGACCAGCCAATGGTCAACGCAAGGTCGGGCGCATCTTCTCGGATCACGGCGGCCATACTGCGCAGCCAAGCGAGGATATGGCCCCTGCCCTGGGCTTTGAAATCCAAATCAGGTTCGTTCTTGATGTCTATCAGCGCGACAGCAGGGGCATCGCGCAGAACCGGTAGAACCGTATCCAGATACCGGATGTCCTGCGTCCAGGTAGCCGTTGAATAAGACCCTTTCAGATCGAAAAGGGTTGCAATAACTTCAAGATTCCGAGTTGCCGCCTGGTCGAGAAAGTCGCGCAGATGACCGAGACGGGCTTCCAAACCCGATGTGGCGGGCAAGAAATTCTCACGCGGCAGAAAGATGCGAACGGCATTCGCGCCCAACGACTGGATAAGATCCAGATCCCGGGCAGTGACCGAAGCGTCGTAGTTGGGCCAGAACAGCCGCCACGGGGTCGCAGCCGGATAGTAGTTGATTCCGGCCAAAAGTTCAGGAACCGGACGCACGCGATCTTGGCGCACATGTGTGTCCCAGTCGCGCCGTTCATGCGCCGCGACATGCCATCCAGTCGAACGGTTGACCAAGGTGCTGACCGTGTGGTCCTCGCCCAGTTCAAAAAGTGATAACCCATCTTTATCAGCTAGATACCGAACCGTCAGCGCGTTCACCTCAAGCTGCAGGATAGAGCCGTCCAGATGGTAGAAGGACGGGCGTGCCGCCATGCGCAACACGACCATGCGGCTGCCGTCCTCGAACGCGGTCTGTGCAGCGCTTTTTGCCCGCGACAGGGCCATACCGCCGAACCAATCGGCCAGAACCTCGGTATCGCCTGTGTCTTGTGCAAGCGCAAAATTTGTCCAAGCGTCTCCGATGCGGCGGTCCAGAAGGCGGCGGTCCGCCTCGTTGATCTGGCGCACCAAGGGGCGTACGGGGTCACCCCAGCGGATGACGTTCAACGTTTCCTGCGGCAGCGACAGGGCCTCGTCGATGTAGCGATAATTCACCTGCCGTTCGAGCAAGGCACCATAGGCATTCGCAACACCCATCAGCCCCAGTGACAACACGGTGACAAACACGATGCTGATACCAAATATGATCTTGCGTTTCATTCTCGAATCCCTTGGGTGGACGGCAGTTGCACGACAACGCGTGGCGTGCTGGTTTGCAGGCCAAGCGTGCTGTTTATTTCGATATTTGTGGGAAGATCCCTGCTGCTTTCGGCCAGAAGCAGCTCTGCCATGCCGTCGCGCACCCAGGTGTCAAACTCTTGCCGGTGACCGGACTGGCTGATGATGGCGATGCGTACCCCTGCCCCGTCGTTCAACAGATGACCTGCATCTGTAGTGAACGGACCGATCATCAGGCGCGCGGCATCAATATCGCTCAGGATCTGCATCTGCGTGTTGAGCATGCCGGCGGGGCGCAGCTTAAGGATTTCAATCGACTCGGGCGTTGACAGGTTTGCAGCCAGTGACATCTGACCGCGCACCCTTCCTGACATCGCCCGGCTCAATAGCCGGGATCGCGCAACGCCGCCGCTGGTGACTGCATCGGCACGTGACCAATGGCCAATCGAATCCTTCAACCATACCGCAAGACCGATCCCGTCGTCTGTGGTGTTGCCGAAAGCATCAATCAGCGGCTTGGTTTGAAGGTTGAAAAAGCGTTCGACGAGCACCTCTTCCGACCCTTCAAGCACGGGCAGCATCGTCGAGATGTCTGGAACCACGCGATAGCTCGCGCCCGCACTTTGAACGCCCCCCGAAGCAGCACCTGCAGTATACAGCGCCGCGCGATCGTCGGGGTCATACAACAGGTCGGCGATGCCACTTTGAACGGTCCGGGATATGCGGCTGCCATCGCCAGTCGACATGTTTACGCCAATTCCGTCCGCGATCATGTTTCCGTCTTCGTCATATCCAAGAGCAACAAGGTGTACCCTGTCCTTGCCGGCGGGCTGGCTCTTGGGGCCGGCGATAAAATAGAGCTTGTTCACCGGACCTGGTGCGACCAAGCGTGTCGTCTCGTCGGTGCTGCCGATGTTCAGCCCTGCCCAGCGGTCGCGCTGTCTATCCGACCCGCCCCGGTAAAGGCCAAAGGCATCGCTTTGCCAATCCTGGGCCTTGGCCGGAAAGGCGGTACCCAACATCAAGAGGAATATCAATTTGCGCACTTCAAGCCTCACAACAGCGGTTCATAGATCATGGACGAAATGTGCAGCCGCAGCGCACTGTAGCCCCCTGCCCCATTCAGCGGCATCGTCCCGTCACGGGCACCGGGCAACGCGATATCGGTCTGCTGTTGGCTGGCGTTTACAGTCAGGTGGGTAATGCCGATGTCGGCGATCACTTCGATTGTGTCGCGCCGCGGCAGCGTCATCTCGAACGGGGCGCTTTGCCCCGGATAAAGGTTGGTTTCAAGGAAACCTACATGCGCCCAGATCGGCAGTTCGGCTTCGTCGAAAAGCAGGGCGTTGACACTGGCAATGGTCACGGTCTGGGTGCCGGTATTCGACGCCAGCGCGGAAATGTGCAGCCCGTCGGGCGTATCGCGCACCTTGATACCGTTCAGGTTGACCCCACGGTAGAGCCCTGCCACATCCACCATCGCCCGCGCTTCGATCAGGCCAAAATCGGGCGCAGCGTCGAATTCCGGCGGAATGAACATGGTCGGATCGAACGCACCCTTCGCGGCCGCGGCGTCCAACGACAGCACATTTTCGAATGTAACTCGAAAACCGGCACTTTCCGCGGGCAACAAACGATGGCCATTGACGAGCCCTGCCGTCTGTCGGCTTTGACTCAGATTTCCGGCCAAGGCCTCGGCGACAATCGTGACATGGGCCGGGTCGGCGTCTGCATTTGTGACCTGTCCGATAACAGAGAGCTGATCGCCCTGCCGCACCAATCGGGCACCTGACAGGCCAATGCGGGGGCGATCCAGACGATCGCGGTGCAAATCGGTTTCCGGCAGCGGCTGACGCCGACCGACATTGTTCCAGGCCACGTCCGCTTCGCGCTGAAGCCGCACGGGCGTCTGCCAGGGCCGCAGTTGCGTGGGCAGCACGAACCAGTTTCCGTCTCGCCGCACCAGACGCATGTCAAGTTCCTGATGGCGCATCTCCAGCGCCGTCAACCACTCGAGCGAAACGCGCATGTCGATCAACTCTCCGCGCTGTTCCAGAGACAGAATCCTGAAGTCCGACAGCTTGCCATAAGACGCGATCAGTCCACCCTGCCAACGCCAGGCGAACAGCGTGTCTTCGAGGGTGGAGCGCGTTTCAGGGTCAAGCAGCAAATGGGCCTGCGCAAACTGGCGATTGTCCAGATCGCGAAAGTATCTCTCGATCACCGATTGCGGCGCCGAAGGGCGCTGCAACTCGATCACTGTATGCGTGGCAAACCCCGTAGTTGAAGCGACAAGTGAAAAGAACAGCGCAATTACGACCCCGCGAACGCGCCGCGGATTCGGGTAGGCCCGGTTTGCCGGCAATGGCCGAGGATGCTGCAGCGTGGGCCAGTTTCGACCCAGACCCAGCAGGGCCGCAGTCAACATAAATGCCGCAAGCCCCAGTGCCGCAGGTGGCACAAAGCCCCACATCACAAGATGGGCAACCGGGTACTCGCGACGCGGCATCAGTCGCGGCAGCGGTGGCATGTCGGGGCGTTCCCAGACCATGATGCCATTGGGCAATCGGTTCAAAGGCTTCCAGCCGGTGAAATATAGAAGGGGGTCATAGAAGGCATCGTTCGCAAAAACGTATTTCAGATTGTAGCGTTCGGCATTCACCAGGAACTGCCGCAACGATCCAAGCCCCGGAACGCCCAGGTACTTCGCATTCTCAAGCCGTTCGACAGAATAGCGGGTAAGATCGGGCAAGCGCCGCGCCGAATGATAGTTTCCGTCAACCGAAAGCGCCGTTGTCTGGGCTGAAAGATAGGCGAACTGATCACCAAAGCCCAAAGTCAGATAACGCCAGCGGTCATGCTCATCCGCTTCCAGAAACTCGACGATTGGCTGGGGATCAACAAACTCGGGCTGTGTCGGTCGGATTGCCGGAATGACAGCAGCAAATACCGAGATACCAGCAAGGCACACAAACAGCCCACGGACGATCAACGCGGTTATGCGACGGCCCAACGCCTCGGTCAGGATACGCCCCGAACGGCCGTGCAGAAGGCTTTCGAGAAGCACGCCCAGAAACGGCAGAATAAGGATCGTCGCCCAAAAGGTGAACCGGTCGAGCGTGAGGATATCAAACGCCCCACCCAGCATCGCGCGCGGTATTGAAGTTGTGCCGCCGGTGCCCAGAACGAAACACAGCAGAACAGCGCCCCCAAGCGGCCACAAGCGGGTCGTCAGGGTTTTTATCACCACATAGGGCAAAGCCAGCAGCGGCAGGCCCCAAGGCAAAAGAAAGAACACAAAGCCAAGGTCGAGACGTTCCAGAAAATTTTCGCGCGATCCGTGCGGAATGGGCACTTGGGTGATCGGATCCTGTATCGACCAGATCCAATACGGCAGCACTGTGATCGCCACAGCGGCAATCATCAGAATGGCGAGAAAGATACCACGCGCCAGCGGGCGCCCATACCGCGCCAAACGTCTCCAGAACGGTTGTTCGCGGCGCGGATCGCGCAGTGTGACCAGTCGCAGCGTGTCAAGTGCCAGCGGGATGACGAACAGCACACCACCAAAGATTGTCGTGACATGATGCGCAGCGGTAGTGGCCGCACTCAACACGATCGCTAGGAACAGGTTGCCCCACCCTCCGACCGTGAACCAGCGATGCACATACGGCAGCCCGTTTAGAAACAATCCCAAGGACACGGTGGTCGGCAGCTGGCCGAACAGATGTACTGTTTCCGATACCGAAGACGCCAGCACCGCAGCTATAGACGCATAGCCCGCTGCCCGTTCGGGCACCCAGATGAGCGCAAACCGATAGGCCCCGATCACCAACAAGAGGATACCGGTCAACTGCACGACCACAAAGGCGGCGCGCAGCGGCATCACGTACATCAACGCCGCTTGCACCATATGAGTGCCCGGAGGATAGGATATAGTGGCAAACCCGGTGTACCACCGCGGCTCCCACACATCGAACCAGCTGCGGTGATAGCTGTCTGCAAAGAACATATGGATGAAGGCGTCGTAGGTGTTGCCGTGGGTGAACGGCAGCAACCCGCCATGATAGATCAACCCGATCATCAAAGCATACATGAGTAACCGTTGCCCTTCAGGGGCAGCGGCATGCATGCGGACGCGAAGGGGCAATCCCTCGCATCGTGATGATGTGGCAGGTTTCATGAAAACTGACTCTGGTTAGGGTTAGGTTTGGTTCGTCCAGGGCGCGACGGGCCCGTGCCTTAGATCAGGTAACGGTCCCGGGCAATCATCGCGGCGTGGGTCCGGTTTCGGGCATTCAATTTGCGGCTAAGCGTCTTGACATGCAGCTTGATGGTGACCTCTTGCAGCTCCATGTCACGGGCGATTTCCTTGTTGGATTTCCCTTGGCAAAGGCCTCGGACCACTTGCAATTCGCGTTTGGTCAACGGTCCGGCTGAATCATCGTCGGTCTGCTGAAGAAACCCGAACGGTGCGTAAATTTCGCCTTCGGCCATGAACCGTGCAGCGGTCAGCAAGGACTTGGCTGCAAGTGTCTTTGGCAGGAAACCCTGTGCGCCGGCCTGCAGTGCGGCTTCGGCGACTTCGCGGGGCGCTGTACCTGACAAAATAGCGACCGGACGCTTTTCGTTGGCGACCAGCATCTTGCCCAGTCCGTCCAAGCCATCCATTCCGGGCATCGAATAGTCCAGCAGAACCAGATCAAAGGTGCCAGTGTCGTTAACCATGTCGATCGCTTCGCCCAGGGTCGCGACGGTCTTGACCTCGTCGATATCCTCACCCCTCAAAAAAGCTGCTATCGTATCGCGTACCAACACGTGGTCGTCCGCTACCAGAATGCGCATTGTTATTTCCTCGAATTAAGTATTCTACCTATTTTAGCGCTAACTTACTTCCGAAAGGGTCACTGCCAGATCATTCGGGCAGGTATTGACCATCCAGAGTGCATTGCACCTCTCACTCAGCAACATACCGGTGTATCTGGCTAACAACATCCACGCAAAAGCATCTCCTCCGCGCCCACCTGACTACAGTAACTATACGAAAGGATAGCGCGAACATCCCTTTGCCCGTGTGACCTATCATAAAAGTAGTGTCATCTTGGGCAGATCGGCAAACCGCCCGGTCAATAAGGAGTACCATCATGTTTGTTTTGAATACTGGCGTCAAAGCCCTTGCGGCCGTCGCCTTTATCGTGTGCGCTGCTGCCGCTCATGCCAACGAACTGCCCGCACCAGAAGGAGAGGTAGTCCTTACTGTGTCGGGCGATCTCGCATCGACCAATGATGGTGATGCTGCAGTCTTTGACATGGCGATGCTGGAAGCGATCGGCACAACTGAATTCGAGACGACCACGATCTGGACTGACGGCCCTCAGACCTTCAAAGGCACCCCGCTGGTGACTCTGATGCAGGCTCTAGGCGTCGAGAACGGAACCATCCGCGCCACAGCGATCAACGACTACTCCGTCGAGATCCCGATGACAGATGCTGTGGAAAATGGCGCCCTTATCGCTTTCCAGCGCAACGGCGAGAAAATGTCCGTACGTGAAAAAGGTCCGCTATGGATCGTTTATCCCTATGATATAAATAACGATTTCCAATCGGAAGTCTATTACGCGCGCAGCATTTGGCAACTTGATCGAATTGAAATCCAGCCCTGATCCTCTATTGGTCTAAGCCAGATTTCCAGCGGAAGGGCTCGCAGTGAAACTCAAAATGAACAAGTGTATGAGCCGAAGCCTTATGGGCCTCGTAACGATCTTTTTCATAACGGCAATCGCACTTCTTTCGATCAACATCAGGTCGCAGCTGGCTGAACTGGCCACCGCGTCATCTGACAATGTTCAATGGGCTCTGTCGCAGACCGAAGTGGAACTGCTAATGCTGGGTAACTCCATCACGGATGCAGAAATGTCGGACAATCCTGATTTGGACGGAGTCCGTCAAAAATTCGATATCTTTTACAGTCGAATTCATACGCTCAGTGCAAGTCCGGTTTTCGCGCAACTGCGTTCGGTCCCGACCATTTCAGCCGATATCAATTACCTGAGCAAGTTCCTCGATGACACCGTGCCGATCATCGACGGTGACGATGCCGATCTGCTGGCCGCTCTGCCCAAGCTATCAACGGATCTCTCCGACGCACGCGGCATTGTACGCGATGCTGCGCTGCAGGGCATTACTCATTTTTCCAAGGTTAGTGATAATAGACGCGATAGTGTCGCACGAACCTTGATCTACGTCGCACTGCTGACGAGTGCACTGATTTTGATCCTGATTTTGCTGGTCTACGCGCTCAATCGTTCGGTGAATAAAAGCAAGGAAAATGCGCGCCGATCCCGCGTGACTCGGGACCGGCTTGAAACCGTGATCTCCACATCCCTCGACGCGGTCATCGTGATTGATGAAGATGGCACAGTGCTGGAATACAACGGCGCAGCCGAAAGAATTTTCGGGTATTCGTATTCGGATGCGATCGGTGCGGACATGGCCGACCTCATTATCCCGGATCATCTGCGTAAAGCGCATGACGATGGGATGCTAAGATTCCGACGTGGCGCCCCCGCGAGGGTCGTTAACAAGGGTATCGTGCAGTTGGAAGGGAAACGGAAGAACGGAGAACAGTTCCCGATCGACCTTTCCATCGCTGCTGCGACCCGTCCCGAAGGTGTCATTTACGTCGGTTTCATCCGCGATATTTCCGACCGTGTGGCAGCCGAAAAAGAGCTCCTGTCTGCCCGCGATGAGGCGATTGCAGGTGAAAAGTCCAAGGCCAACATGCTGGCAGTCATGAGCCACGAAATGCGAACCCCCTTGAACGGCATGCTGGGCACTTTGGACCTGTTCGATGCCGACAAGCTGGATCGAAATCATCAACGGTATTTGCGCGTCATCCGGAGCTCCGGCAACCTCCTTCTGGGGCACATAAACGACGTTCTCGACATCTCTCGGCTTGATGCCGATAAAATGAGCATGAGCATGGAGCGCTTTGACCTTGGCGCGGCTCTGCAAGAAACGATTGATGCCCAGACGCCGCATGCGAAGGATCACGGCAATACAATCGAGCTTTCCTTGCTCGATGCGTGCCTGCACGATGTCTATTCTGATCCGATCCGCGTTTGTCAGATCGTGACGAACCTTCTGAACAATGCGATCAAATTCACCCGCAATGGCAATATAACCATAGAGGCGGAATGCCATGGCGATCTAGGCGATGTGGAGCTGCGGGTAATCGACAGCGGCATTGGAATTTCCGAAGAAAACATGGACCAGATTTTTGGCGATTTCGTCACGATCGACAGCTCCTACTCAAGAAACAACGGCGGGACGGGCCTGGGGCTCGGCATTTCTCGGCGTTTGATAACGGCGCTGGGTGGCGAAATCGGAGCAGAAAGCGAACTAGGCGGCGGAAGCGTGTTCTGGCTGCGCATGCCGATGCAGCACCCAGCCGGATCCAAAAAAACCAGATCATCTCTGATCAAAGAAGAAGTCGTGCAGACTACGCCGACGCGCAAACTTTCGGTACTTCTGGTCGAAGATAATGCAGTGAACCGGCTTGTCGCACGCGAAATGCTTCAGCGCGAGGGCCATACCGTAACAGAGGCCCATAACGGATGCGAAGGCGTCCAATTGGCGGAACAAATTGAATTTGACGTCATTCTTATGGACATTTCGATGCCCGAAATGGACGGCGTGGAAGCCACAGGGAAGATTCGAGAAAGCCGCGTGGGATCCTGGCGAGCGCCAATCATCGCCACGACGGCACATGTGTTGAAGGACGATGTGCAGCGGTTCCGCGATGCAGGCATGAACGAAGTCTTATCCAAGCCAATCTCAATTGCGCGAATGCGGAAAGCTTTGGCTTCGGTCCTAGAGAGGACCGACAAAGCACCTGTTCTTGAGACCGAACCTTCTGTTGAGACTGAAGAGTTGATCGATTGGGAGCAAGCCAAAACCGTTCAGAAAACTCTTCCATCCAAGCAGCTTGCGGAAGCGATCGAAACCATCCGCTCGGAAATGGCCTCATTCTTTAAAGACATGCCCGGAATGATCGAAGAATCCTCAGACTTAAAGTCTTTGGGCGACGAGGCGCACCGGCTAGCGGGTTCCGCGGCAGTCTTCGGTGCGGTCAGGCTGGCCAGTTTGTTCAGGGCGATTCAGTTCGAGGCCGAAAACAATTCACTGAAGAATCTTCGCACGCTTGAGATTGAGGCCAAACAATGCTGGCATGATACCTGCACAGAATACATGGCCAAAATGGGTCTGGCGTCCTAGGTCAAATGTACACGCTACAGAAAAACCATTCACCAGCGGGTAACTCTCCAAAATACGTTTAATCAATGACACAGCGCGCCATTTGGTCATTAAAACGGCTCGATTGCGCGATGAAGGGTTTGCTGATCCAGCGCTGAAATCCGGCGATCAAGCAGGTCTTTCAAGTCGGTGTCGCTCTATTGCACAAATCAGCAGATGGACATGGCCCCCTTTCCCCAAGCGGATTTATCCCAAGGCTTTTGTGACGGGGATGCCAAGGGTGATGTAGCTGTTCAGAGCGGCGAGACAGTGTGGCGAAGTCGAAGGTATGACGCACGACCATACCGAACAGCGCACGGTGCTACCTCGCAGCCCATCCCGGGGTCAAACCAACCTCTCGTGCCAATGCTGCGCAATGCACTGCCAGTCCGTGGATTGTTAGCGCTTCAGCGCGTCATTGCAGGCCGGCCGGTTCGAGATCCTGTCAGTAGACGATGTCCGCTTGCTCATACGGGCCAGCTAAATCACCTGAGTCACAACATGAATCCCAGCTGGTTTTGTGAAACAGACCTTTCCAGCTTGGCGAATCGATCTGCGCTGCGACTAAGCCATCTGCAGGTTCGACGGACGATCCGAATTACTGATCGGATGACATGAGCATCCTTTCAGACGCCGGTGCAACAAATAGACCTGGCTGAAAGCCATCTAGCTAATCGAACTATCCGATTGGACATCCGCTTAGACTTTCCGATCGTGGTTTGGCTTGGTGGTGCGGGTTACTGTGAGAACAACATAAAACGAGAAAATGAGAAAGAAGCCAAAATGTCCTCACTTGCTCTTACCGCCCGCAGAAACCGGATCATGCTTCTGGCAACACTTCACCAGAACCCACCGAAGCGTCGTACGCGAATTTCACAGGATCGCCTCCGGGCTATTCGTGCAAGCCACGACAACTTTGAATAAGGTTTGATTGGACCGGCCATGCAAAATTACGCCCAAGCAGTCCGCCATTCCATGGTATCAATGTCGGATTATTCTGCACGCGCATCTTTCCAGATGGTGAGACCGCGCAAAAACCGACAGTTTGCCGATATAGATGCGCTCGCCCAATCGGCTTTTACCAAATGGGAACGCCAGGCGGAAATGAAGCGCGCCCTGCAAGAGACAAAAGCCCGTCGTGAAAACCTATTTTGGCAATGTGCGCAGGTCTGGAGATTGCAGTTTGGCTCCCTGTTGGTGCAAATTCTAGCCGCGATGCTGTTTCAGGTTCTACTCGTATTTCTTCTGTACTAACTATCACAAGATATCCCTCCACAACTTCCCTCCAGCTCTCTCAAAGAATTGCCTCTTCGGAGGCAATTTTTTTGCGCGTATTCTTTTTGGGACTGTTGTATTAAATCGATCAGGCACCAGTCCGACCCCTTCGACGCCAGTTATGCGGTCAATCCAATCGGTTGATTGACGAAGGCAATTTCGCCCCTGACACCCTGTTGCTTTATACCGATATGTCCATTCTTGATCGTTCTAATGGTTTCCATTCCTTGAAGAGTTCCTTTTGCGGATCGCAGGGACCTGAAGCTTTGTCGGTACCCGAGCAATCGCTTTAATGCGGCATGATCGCTCTCAATGCGACCATTAAGATACTTGCGTATCAATGTGCGTGATGGAGACGGGTCGATGCAACGGTCCCAGAAATCTCATAATTTCCGTACTGAAATTAGAAAATGTTTGTCGGATGCAAGGAACGCTAATTCAGATACAAAGCCATAGCGTCCGAGTAACTACTTTTTCTATCCGAATACGTCGCAGATGCTCCGAATTGGCTCTACTGCATATGAAACGGGATTTTCACCTCAACAGCCCAAGCATACTGCTATTAGAAAGGCAATAAGGCATCGCCCTCAAGGGGGGGATAACCCGAGATTAATCGAAAAGCATCCGAATCTACCGTGTGTCGGTTGGAGGAGTCTTGGGAATTGTTTGCATTTCCTCCCCTCTCCAAAGGTGGATCATCCAACCAGTCGGAATAAGGCATATACCCAAAAGCATATGTCCGGATATGCGACTGGCTAAAGTCGGTCTATTCGAGCGTCCGACTATTCTTCTACACGAATGCCCGAAACCGCCCTGACCTGTCATTCAAGTGGGGCGGCGGTGACCCCTCACCAAGGAAAGCGTCGCGGTTTGAACTTTGCTGCCACCACTGCGCAGCCGCGAAAGGAACTGTAATGACACGCATACCTAAGATGCCGCTTTTTTCTCTGGTCTCGGCTGTTTCGCTCTTTGCGATGACCGTCCAGGCACAAGCTGAAGGACTGTCCAGCGAGATGTCCTTCAAGGTCGTGGAGATGACCGAAGACGGAACTGAATCTCTTGTCGAGCGCGACACCGTACGCCCGGGCGAGATGATCGAATACGCAATCACACACCACAACGGCATGGACGCTGACCTGCTTGGGCTGGCCGTTGCTGTGCCAGTGCCCGCCGGTGTCACTTATGTCCCCGGCAACGAGACTTCTTCGCTGCCCGCGAATTTCGAGGTGCAAGCCGAGATGGAACCGGAAATACCCGGTCTTGAATGGTCTGCCCTTCCTGCGTTCCGCATCGTGATCGACGCCACAGGCGCGAAAAAGCGCGAACCCCTTCCAGCGGAGGCCATAGAGGCCGTGCGTTGGAATCTCGACGCCGCTCTTTCGAGCGGCGAGACGGCTCTCAACTCCTACCGCGTTGTCGTCAACTAAGTGCCGGGCCCGGGTGGAGCCCCCTCATCCCGGGCCTGATGATCCCCAAACCCAAATGAAATGGAAAACCCCGTGAAACATCAACACTCTTTTTGGGTGACGACCAGCGCGATCGCAATGGCCTCGCTCATTGGTGCAACGGCGATGGCCGCAGCGCCGGAAGCCGGTTCTGTCATCGGCAACCAAGCCACCGCGACCTACACCAACGCGGCCGGCGACACGATCACCGTCACCTCGAACAAAGTCGAAACTGTCGTCCAGCAAGTTGCCGGTCTGACACTGACGTCCGATAATAACGAAGAAATCGCACCCGGCGGCAAGGCATTCCTGCCGCACATCATCACCAACGATGGTAACGGTCCGGACACCTATACCCTGACTGCCATCGAAGGCGCAGGCGATTTCGACTTCAACAGCGTTGTGATTTACGCCGACGCCAACATGGATGGTGTCGCTGACAACGCAACACCGATCACCGAGACACCTACTCTCGCTCCTGGCGAGACTTTTGGCATCGTCATCGTTGCAACCGCTCCATCGACCGCTGCGGGTGGTGACTCTGAGGCGGTCACTGTGACCGCTACCAGCCAGCTGGACGGCACCATTGCTGCGATCAATACCGACACGATGACGGTATCGACCGGCGCGATCATGGAACTGGTCAAATCGATGGTTGTCGACAAGAGCGCGGGCGATCCCAATATCGTCGACGCAGGCGATACTGTCAGCGTGACACTGACCTACACCAACACCGGTCTGGCCCCGTCCACCGGTTATATCGTTACCGACGCTTTGGACACGGACCTGCCCTATGTAGCGGCGTCCGCACAGTGGACAGACGTCACGGTTGCAGGCGGTCTTGATGAAACCAACGGCGGAGCCATCGATGCCACCAACGGCGTGGGCGAAACCATTGAATGGCAGGCGGACACTGTGTCAAACGAGGTCGGTTTCCTGATTTCCAACGTCGATCCGGGCCGTACCGGTGCCGTGACCTTTGATGTGGTGGTCGGTCCCGACGCCGTTGCCGGCATCATCGAGAACGTCGCACAGCAGTCCGACTCGACCGGCACGCTGCCGCCGTCCAACACGGCATCGATTATCATTAACGAGCAGTTCGCCCATGTGATCGACGACAGCTTCATCCAGTCGGATACGACAGTTCTGCGGTCTTCGACAGATGATAACGGTGCCAATGACGTGGTGCTGGAATCGACAGACGTGTCGCAGGGTGGCAAAATTGCTTTTGAATTCGTGATTGGTAACGCTTCCAACCAGTCGGATGCCTACACGCTGAATGTCGCCAACGGTGATTTCCCGCCTGGCACCACGTTCAGCATTGTGGGCGCAGACGGTGCCACGCCGATCATCGGGGAAATCCCGCTTGCGGCAGGCGACGGCACCAAGGTGTTCGTGATCGCAACGTTGCCGTCAGATGCGACTCCGACCGCCGCTGGCGCGACCAACTACACCGCAACTGTGTCGGCCACATCCTCGGAAAGCGGACAGGTCAACACGTCGACTGCCGAATTCAACGGTGCCGTTCTTGGCGCAGCCGTTGATCTCGAAAACGCCGTTGCCGGTTCCGAAGGCGATGGCCCGAACCCCGATAATAGCGGCAGCCCGTGGGTGACAACGGCGACCGATCCGGGCGAGCCCGTTTCGTTCCCGATGACCATTGAAAACCAGGGTCCTACCTCGGACAACTACAATCTGGAATTGGCGAACCCGCTGCCCGATGGCTGGACGGTTGAATTCCAGCTTGCGGATGGCACGATCGTGACCAATACCGGCACGATCCCGGCCGGTGCGACCGAAACGATCACCGTAGTGATCACTCCGGCGGATGACGCGGCCCCCGCGACAACCCCGTTCGAAGTGGTTATAACCTCGCCGATCAGCAGCCAGGGCGACTCGATTATCGACGCGATCACCGTGAACGAGATCATCGACCTGTCGATCACTGCCGATCAGACCGCACAAGCCGCACCGGGCGGTGTTGTGGACATCCTCCACACGCTGACCAACGATGGTAACGTCGCGATCACCGAAGGCGCAATCACCGAGGCCGGCCTGTCCGAATTCTCTGGTGCGATCTACTACGATGCGAACGGCAATGGCGAGCTGGATGCCACCGATCCGATCATCGACAACATCAACGACATTCCCGGTGGGATTGCAGTTGGTGAGACGGTGAACCTGATCTACCGCGTTCAGACCAGCGAAGTTCCGGGCATGACCGAGGCGGGCACCATCACCGTCGCGACCAGCCTGAACGGCGGTACAAAGACCGATCAGGATCTGACCGACAACGCGGTTGAAGATCAGATCGTCGTGGTCTCGGGTGATGTGGTTCTTGTCAAGACTCAGGCGATCGACCCTGCATGTGACGGCACAGTCGGCACGTTCAGCAAGAACCGTCAGGATGTCGAGCCAGGTCAGTGTATCCGCTACCGTATCGAAGCCTCCAACACGGGCACTCAAGCAGTTTCCGATGTCGCGATCAAGGATATCGTGCCGGCCTACACGGCCTACGAGACCTGCGGCGGCACCTGCTCTGCAGCTGTATCTCCGGTGGCATCGACTGTCGATGTATCGGCCGTACCGTTGATCAGCAGCGCCCACGGCGGCCTGGTTCCGGGCTCGACAGCATCGCTCGAGTTCACTGTGCGGGTGGACGAGTAAGGCCTCGGCCGAACTGACCCCATCCCCCTGAAAAAGGGGCTTCCGGTACTCACCGGGAGCCCAATCTGAACCAGCCCTGCCCTGTGCTGTCTCCCTTAGCGTTCACCGCGCGAAATCACCCCTGCCCCAGTTTCGGAGCTTGTTGCCAAATGTTCTCCTCCGTCATCGAAATTCCGAGCAAGACGCGCACTGCCCTGCGCTGCCTTGCCATTCTTGCACTGCTGCTGATGTCTCTTGGAACCGCCCAGGCACAGCCTGCACCCGCCGGGACCCGGATCGTGAACCAAGCGATCACAACCTATTTTCACAACCAACTCGGTCTGCTCGAGACCGTCCAGTCCAACACTGTCGAGGCGGTCGTCTCTGGTGTTGCGGCGCTGGAGATCGTCGGGTTCTCAGACCTTGTCATGACACGCGGATCATTTAACCAGCACCATTTCACCGTGCGCAATATCGGCAACGTCGCGGTTAATGGCGGCCTTGCGCTGGATCCGGATGCGGAAAACGGGATGTTGTTGGAGCAATCTCTGGTCTTGGATGTCAACGCCAACGGGGTTGTCAATGATGCTGACATAGTGCTCCAGCCGGGCGACGTGATGAACATTCCCGCAGGCGCGTCAATGCAGATCATCTATGGCTTTCACGTGGCGCCGACCGCATTACTGGGGTCTTTGGCCACCACTTGGGTCAGGATCGACGAAGCCTCGATTGCGACGCCTACCGACACCATTGAAAACACCGACGTCGCGGTGACCGGCATCGGCGAAGGCCGTGTTCGCATCGTCGAAGGCGCGTTCGAGATCCACAAATCCGTGGTTCAGCGCGCAGTCGAAAACGGCGTCGAGTTGACCTTTACCCTTGATCTGAAAAACGACTCCGAAGAGCTGATCCAGGGATATAGCCGCATAGGCGCGGACCTGATTGTCATCGATGACGAAGCAGTTCGCGGCATTCTGGTACGCGACACCATTCCGCTGAACACGGTTCTGCAACGCGTCGGGGCGTCGGGCGGGTTTACACCGCTTTATCATGTCGCGGGGCGGGATGCGCAGAACTACACCAGTACCGCACCGCGGGATCTGTCCACGGTCGATGCGTTGGCGTGGTTCTGGCCTGATGACTACCAGATGGGACAGTCCAACGACCTGATATTCACAGTTATGGTGGCCCAGGATCTGGGTGATGTCACTGTGCGCAATACCGGGTTGGTCTATCATCCCGGCGGTTGGGATTATGACGAAGTATTCACCAACGAAACCGTGACAGAGATTACATCTGAATCCTCGGCGATACTGGAGTTCCTGACGCCCTATGGCAGCATCGGCGACGACACCAGCCTGGTCGTGACCGGCGGTGCCTGTAACCTGACCAATACAATCGACAGCGTGATGATCCGGGTCAACAGCCCTTGGAGTGGCGATGTGGAGACCATCGTTGCCACGGAAACAGGCCCGAACACCGGCGTCTTCCTGACCGGACCGCTGCCGTTGGCGGATATGCTGGTCCCGCAAGACGAAGACGGTGTGATTGCCACTGCGCCCGGCGACAGCCTGAGTGCCTATGCCACTTGTTCCGGGCAGGATCTGACAGATGATCTGCCCGTAAACCCCGGCAATTTCGCCTTTAACAGCGTGACCAACGTGGTCGTGCCTGATGCTGAGGTCATTCTGTACGACGCCACAGGTGCAGAGATTGCACGTAAAAGCACCGATGCACGCGGTTACTTCAGCTTTGGCGATGTGCCTGCCGGCAGTTACCGCTATGATATTCTGCCGCCCTATGGTCTGGCATTTCCCGCGCAACGCATGGGTTTTTCTGGGTTCGGTCGTGTGATCGAGTCAGATGCTGCCTATGGAAAGGCGTTCTCGCACCCCGGGGGCGCGTTGATGATCACAGATGTACCGCTGGATCCGGTTTATGATGCCGCGATCGGCCTGCGCAAATCAGTGGACCGCACCCGCATCGGAACCGGACAGGTTGTGGTCTATTCCCTGAACGGCGTGAACAACATGGATCAGGCACTGGTAGATGCGCAGATCCTGGACACACCGCCGCGCGGCGCAGTCTTTGTCGCAGGATCGGCCCGTCTGGACGGTACGCGGCTTGCGGACCCACTGATGTTGGCGGATGGCAGCCTGCAGTTCGACCTGGGTCGGGTTGCCCCGCGCGAAACCGTAATGCTGCGCTATGCCATGCGGTTTTCCGCATCAGCGCGCCCCGGTACGCACATAAACACCGCCGTACTGACCGGCGCTCAAGCCGGAACCGGCGCTATCGTAACGTCACCCATCGCGCGCGCCGAGGTGGTGCTGGATAACCGCGGTGGCGTGTTCAGCCGCGAAGCAACCGTGATCGGACAGGTTTTCCTGGATTGCGACAAGGATGGCATCCGGGGCTGGGATGACGAAGACGTACCCGAGGAACTTGGGGTGCCCGGTGTGCGCATCGTGACACAGGAAGGTCTGACTGTCGTTACAGATATCGATGGGAAATACTCCTTGTTCGGTCTGCGCCCTGTGACCCATGCGTTTGAACTGGACGCGCGGACGCTGCCCAAAGGCACAGTCCCGATGGCGACGCGCGCAACCGATCTGCGTCGCGGCGGTTCGCGTCTTGTCGATCTGAAGGCCGGAGAGTTGAAAGCCGAGCGTTTCGCGCTGGACGGTTGTACACCCGAAGTGAAGGCCGAGATTGCAAAGCGTCGTGCGATCTTTGGAGCTCGCGACAAGAACGGCAGCGACAGGTTGAGCGATCTGCCGATGGAGGCCGCTCGCCCCGAGCCGCGCAGTGCGCGGAGCGAAGCAGGTATTGCCACGACCAGCCACCTGCGTCCGGCAGACCTGATCGATGCCGAGATCGACCAGACCGAGGAAACAGACCCGGAACTTCTGGAAGAGATGGTCAAGACACTGACGCCGGAGGTTGGTTTTGTCGGACTGGCAAAGGAAATGCAGGTACGCCGACGTTCCATGACCTTGCGGGTCAAGGGCCCGGCTGACCTGAACATGGTGCTTTCCCTGAACGGTGAAGCCGTGGCCGGCAGCCGCATTGGTGAACGGAGCGTCTGGGAAAAGGGCAATGTGCAGGCGCTTGAATATGTGGCATTGCAGCTCAAGCCCGGCCGCAACGTATTGGAACTGGCGGGCACCGATCCGTTTGGCATTGCCCGTGGCCGTGCCCAGCTTGTGGTCGTCGCTCCTGGCGATCCGGTCAAGATCGAGATGATCGCGCCCAAGCAAGCTCCGGCCAGTGCTGGCACGTCTGTACCCGTGGTGGTGCGCATTCTGGATGCCGCCGGTCTGCCTGTCGAGGCATCATCGATGATGACACTAAAAGCCCGCAACGCGGTCTGGGGAGTGACGGACATCCGCCCCGAACAACCCGGCGTGCAGGTCTATATCGACAATGGCGAAGCGACCTTCGATCTGATGGCACCGCAGATTTCCGGCCCCGACACCCTGAGCGCGATCAGCGCCATGGGCAAGGCCGAAGCCTTGATAACCTGGATGCCCGATCTGGACGAACGCATTCTTGTCGGTGTGATCGAAGGCGCTATCGCACTGAATGGCAGCAACGACCTGCTGGACAATGACCAGTTGAGCCCGTTCGAGGACACCGCCCATGGTCTGCGCGGAGAGCTGTACCTCAAGGGGCGGATCAAGGGCGACCGTCTGCTGACGCTGCGCTACAGCTCTGACCGCGATACAGAGGACCGGCTGTTCCGCGATATCCGCACCGATGAATACTATCCGGTTTATGGCGACGATTCCGAACGTGGCTCAGACGCCGGGTCTTCGTCGAACCTGTATGTGAAGATCGAAAAGGGCGCGTCCTATATCCTCTATGGCGATATTGCCATCGAACCGGAATCGGATGCGTTCAAGCTGGGTGGGTATTCCCGCGTGACCACCGGATTCAAGGGCCACTGGGAGAATGAAAGCACCCGCGTCACGGTCTTTGCCGCCCGCACGCGCCAATCCCAGAAGATCGCAGAGATCGCAGCACGCGGCGTATCCGGTCCCTATGACCTCGCCTTGGAGAATTTCCGCGAAGGCAGCGACCGGGTGGAAATACTGGTGCGTGACCGTGACACCGGAGAAATCCTGACCACTCTGTCACAGCAGCGCATGACAGATTACCTGCTGGACTATTTCCGCGGAGCGATCATTTTTACCTCGCCTGTCCCACAGGCTGACGACGACGGAAACCCGATCAGCATCCGGGTCACCTATGAGACGGAGAATGACATCACAGAGCGCTATTGGCTTTATGGCGGCGAGGCGGTCTGGACCCTGAACGAAGATACCGAAATCGGTGTGCGCCTGGTTCATGCTGACGCCGAGCGGATGACCCGGGAGCGCGAACGCATTATTGCCGCCTTCCTGCGCACCAAGGTGGCCGAGCGCACCCGCATCGAGGCCGAAATCGCACGTGCCGAAGACGGATTTGGCGATGTTGGCCTGGCTGCCCGAATCCGCTTGGTGCACAAGGGCCGTCGCGGAACCCTGATTGCCGAGGCGGCGCACACCGACGAGGATTTTGCCCCGACCGGATCGTCCGAACAGCCCGGGCGCGACCGTCTGACGGTCGAATACAAGACCCAGCTTGACAAAGATCGTCACCTGAGAGCACGCGCCGAATATATCCGTGACAGGATTTCCGACAGCGAGATTCTGCGCAGCGAGGTAGAGGTTGAAGAAAGTCGCGACTCGCAGACCCTTTTGCGGTCAGGCCTGCGCCTTGAGCATGACTTCCGAGCCGACCACAATGCCACTCGGCTGTTCGGTTTGCTGGGGGCCACCTGGATTCCGGATCCCGACAAACCGCTGACATACAGCCTGGACATAGTGACACCGGGAACAGGCGGCGCAGACGGCTATATGCGGATGAATTTGCTCTACCAACTTTCACCCAAACTGCATCTGGACGCGGGCGCCGAGATTGCGCTGGATGGTCACGGACGCGGACAGCGGGCTACGCATCTGCACTTTGCCCTGGACTATACGATGAACAAAACGCTGAGTGGGCGCACCGAGATCATCGCCGATGGCGAAGGTCTGGACGACGCCCGGCTGATCCAGGGTTTCCGGGCCGGCTGGAACGTGAGCGAAGGACTGGCACTTAGCTTTGGCCTGGAGCACAGCCACGGGCTGAGTCACGATACCGATTGGCTGACCAGCGCCACCTTTGGGCTGAACTGGACCTCCGAGGATGAGCGCTGGATTGGCGAGCTGGACAACGAACAAACCTTCGAACCAGACGGAGAGACGTTTTATGCGAATGCCGGGATCGCCGGACAGATCACGCCTGATCTGAGCTTCCTTGGCCGGGCGCGTTATGCGGTCGACAGACGCGGAGACGGCGCGGCGCATGTGCGCAATCGCACTCGGATCGGCGCGGCCTACCGTCCGGCCGATGATCCGCGCCTTGCGGTTCTGGCCTGGTACGAACGGCGGTTCGAAAAGGATGCGAGCGGTCAGCGTGACACCCATATGTGGTCGTTCGCCGCGAATTACGAACCAACTGCCGATCTGGAAATTCGGGGCAAATACGCGGGCCAGAAAGAGACGGTGCGCATCGGTGGCGACATGACATCAGCCAGCCTCGTGCAGATGGTACAGGCCGGCGTCGACTGGGACATCGCCGATGACCGGTTCCGTCTGGGTCTGCAAGCCGCGCATATCTGGGACAACGCCGGTTTTTCCACCAATGCGGTTGGTGTGGAACTGGGCATGGTCATGGGTGAAGGCGCGATGCTGAGCATTGGTTACAACCACCTGACCGATCGCCCTGCGCAGGGATCGAGCCTGTACGACGATGGACTATATGTCCGACTGCGACTGTTGTTGGACAGCAGCCTCTGGGATCAGCTGGACCGCTGGTTCGACAACTAAGCCCGGGGCGGCGCCTGGGTACGACCCCCGGACCTGGGCGCCGGTTTCACTTGAAATGTCTCAGAAGATCAACACTGTCAGCCCCGCCCTTGTGCGGGGCTGGTTTGTTTTGTGCCACTGGCCAACATATCCTGCACCTCGATCTGAAGGCCCCGGAAAGAGCGTGAAAGCCGTGGTCTCATTGACCGGACCGCAAGAGGTCTGTGCCTGCGAACTGGTTGCGCAAGGGCGATATTCAAACCTGAGCGATGAACCAGCAGCGGCTGGAGCTGATGCGCGCGCTGGCAGACACGGATGCGGCTGAAGTCACTGCGTTGCAGCACTTGATTGCCGAACGCCGTTGCGGTGATGTTGTGAAAGCCGAAGAGGGCAAGGTGCGGACCCGCCCCATGGTCGCAAGGCGCGGCGCATGGCGTATCGGGTTGAGCGTGCTACGCAGGCCGACCAGGATCTGAAAGCAATCTTAAATGTTTTTTTGAAACGGACAGCGATTTCGGAGGACTCGACGACATCGCCGCAGGTCGTGCCGAACCCCGCCTGCTGGAGATCGAGGCCGCACTCGATAGGACCGCATCAGGCAACGCTGCGCCCCGAGATCGCCAAAAGCAGGCGCAGCGTCATAAAAGGGCGGGCGATTTTCTACTTTGCTGTAAATGATACGACGCGGTTTCTGAGGGTCCTCGCGGTGTTTTATGGTGGGTAGGACCATCGCAGACGCGCGTTGTTCAGGCGGCTGTCAGTCCCGTAGTCTGCGCCAGACCCCAAGTGTGATCCACGTTGAAGAGATTGTGCATTCCCTTCGGAATACCGCAACAGGCCCGAAGCATGCCATCGCGTGCCCCGGGCCTGTTGATCAGGATGCGGGAATGTCAGGGCGCGATGGCCACTTTAAAGCTGACCGACCCTTGTTCGCCCGGCACCAAAGTACCCAGACAATCCCAACGCAGTGCCCCTGCATAACCGGCCGCATTGACGGCAGGCGCAGACAGCGTGCAGGTCAGGCCCTGGCCCAGAAGCAGAGGTGTTGGCACCGGTTCTGCCAGCTCTGTATAGGCGGGGGTCTGGTCGTGGATCACCACATCGGTCGCCAACGCCTGGCTGGGATTGATGACGTAGATACGGTATTCCAGAACATCGCCGACCGAACCCTGATTTGACTGCCCTTCGGGCGTGGCCTGGGTTTCGTTGCGCACGGTCTTGGTCAGCACCAGATTGCCCAGTCCGCCTGAGCTGATCAGCCGGTCGGTGTTGGTGTCCGTTTCCACAAAGCTGATGCCGCTATAGCTGGTTTGCGCGGTCAGATCAAAAATATAGACCGCGTTCTGACCAAGACCGCTGTTAGCCGTCACCCGCGCAACCAGGCAAATCCGTGTTCCGGCACTGACCGGCTGCGCTCCGACAAGCACTGTATCCGGAACACCGTCACAGTCGGGATCCGCAAACAGGGTTCCGGTAAAGGCATCCGCCGGAGTCTGCGTGATATCGGTGATCGTAAAGGTGACGGTGCCGGTGCTGTCGGCAAGGTATTCGTGGCGCAGCGTGACGACCTGACCGGCACCGATTGCAGCTTCCTGAGACTCGCTCAGGGTCGCCTGACGGATCAGGCCGACGTCAAGATCAGGATAGTCAGTCGCGGCAGCGGGGGTAAAGGTCAGCTGCCCGTCAGAGGTGTCAGCATTGACCAGCGCGGGCAGCGCCTGCGCGGTTTCGGACACGTTCAGCAGGCCGGTGTCTGCGGTGACACGCAGGGTCACGGCCCCAGTGTAGCCCTGCGGCAAGGCATAGCTCCAGAGACCGGATGCGTTGGGTTCTGGTGTGGCCAGCACTGCGCCGGTGTCATCGAGGATTTCGACCAGCGCCTGGTTGGTGCCTGTTTCGGTGCCCGACAGCGTGCCGTCATGCGCGGTACCGCCACCGGCCCCATTGTCCAGGAGGACCCGGCCAGACAGCACCTGCCCTGAAGGTGCCAGCGTCAGGCTCACGGTCGCTTCGTCGTCATCGGCGATACCGTCGCTAAGGTCGTCGGTGGCCGCACCCACTGTGGGATCACTGTCCGGATCAGTCAGCGAACTGGCGATGACCTCAGCAGTGTTTGTGTGCACTCCGGTGGCCAGCATGGTCGCGCGGACCGTCAGAACCTGAGACGACCCGGGGCTGAGTGTGCCCACTGTCCACAGGCCGGTGTCGAAATCATAGGTCGTGCCACTGGCCGCAGAGTCGTCCGACACATAGGCAAAGCCGGATTGCAGCAGATCCTGCACCACAACGCCTGTCGGTGCTCCGGGGCCGTTGTTGGACAGCGTGATCACGAAATCAACCGCCGTTCCGGCCTGAAGCGTCGTGACCGGGGTTCCATCCACCGTGGACAGGGCTGCCTTGGTGATCGACAGGTCCGCCAAGGGAGGCGCAAAACCGAAATCCTGATCGGTCGTGGTCTGGCCAACTGACACCACTGCGCTCACCAGCGGGTTCGTTGTGGTCAGTGTGTAGCCAGCAGGGATTTGTGGCGCGGCAGTGTCGATCTCGATCCGGTAGGAACCGACTGGCAATACGTCAAAGATATAGGTTCCATCCGCAAGGGTGGCCGTGGTGCCGACAAAGATGTCGTCCAGCGTATCGAGCGGAATACCAGCGTCCAAATACAAGGAGATCGTAATTCCGGCAGGCAGTGTCGGTTCACCGGCATCAAATACGCCGGAGCCGTTGGCATCCTCATACACGGTGCCAGTTATGTTGCCCCGCAGAACCTCTTCGACCACGACGGTGACCAGTGCGGTATCGCAGTTGCCCGGCAAGGCATCCTCGCAGAGTTCGTAGCTGATCGTATACGTGCCAACCGGTGTATTGATTGGGACGCTCACCTGACCCTCGGTCGCGCCGGACAGCTCAATGAACGGCACCGGATCGCCAGGGCTCTGCGGCGCGGCGGGGACGGTTTCGGTGATGGTGAATTCTGCGGCATTGACCGGCGCACCCGAGGCCGTGTCGTTGTCGAGCACGTTGCCGGCGACACCTCCGGTCAGGATGTTCACAGGAGCGCCGCTGAAATCATCGTCTGCCGCATCGATCAGCGCCGGTGTACAGCTGACGGCCTTGAGCATGAAATCGTCCCAAAGCACGATATCGGTATAGGGCTGCCCGTTATCCATCCCGGAGGCGGTGTCGTTGTACGGATAGACCCGCACATAGTAGGTCGTCGCCGGATCAAGCGTCACCACGGATCCGCTCGCGTCGTAATGGCCGAAATTGTAGATCGCGGTGCCGAAATCGTTCACGAAAACACTGACGGCACCGGGCATGGTTCCGTCTTGCATCCGAGTATCGGCCATCAAAAGCTGAGGGCTGCCAAAGGCCGGATCGTCGTCGATCTGGATGGCGTAATCAAATGTCCCCGATTTCTGGTTGTGAAAGGGCTGCGTTGCCGAATAACCCGCGATGCCGATACCGTAGATCTCGGCGATGCCCGCATAGGCCTGCGTGGTAAAGCTGTAGCTGATGTAGGCGCTGTTGCTGAAGACCCCGGGCACGGTACTGCGATCAAGGTTGAGGTCGTTGTCGTTGATCGTAGCTGTCAGACCTGACACGGACTGCGGCCCGACAGTTGCAAAGATGTCAGAGCGATCAATCGATCCGGACGTCGTGCCGGAGTTTTCCCAGCGCACGCCGACGTCGGCAAAGGCGTCACCCGTCGGGCTGGTGGCTCCGCACACACTGGAGGACAGACCGGGGCCGGTCGGAAACGCCGGCCCGCTCTGGGACAAAATGGTGACGAGGGTCGCATCGGTGTTGGATTGAAGACGATCTGCAAACAACTGGCCCGATGGCCCAATTCCCGCGGTGGCGGTGGTGCTGATGCTGCCCGCTGCGGCGTCGCCGGCGGAAACCGTGGTCGAACCGGTGCAGGTGAAGGTTTCGCCCGGCGCGATATCCGAAGTGATCGGAGGACAGCTGAGCGACCCGAGGCGGCTGTCTTGGATCACGATGGTCTGGCCGGTGTTGAACGGCAAATTGCCATCGTTTGACACGACGTAGCTATAGGTGACCGTATCGCCCTGAAAAGCGGTTGTAACAGAAGGGGCCACGCTCAGCGAAATCGCCTGTGTTGCTGTAAAAAACACCGCCTCCCATGTCGATGCACCACGCGCATAGGGGTCTTCGTCGAACCGGAAACCGCGTACGTTGCCGATGGATTCGTCATAGTAGATCGTGGCCAGCGTCGTGTTGTTCGGGTAGGTGGCGCGCATTGTGCCTGTGATATCATTGTCCGAGGTCACCGCCACGCCCAGCCCATCAATATATTTACATTGTGCCTGGTTGGCGGCAATGGGACCAGTCAGTCCGGTACCTGGCCCCGGACCAATAATAAAGGTTGGCGTTGCCGACACCGCCGTCAGTGCGGGGTTGCCCGCGTCACCGGTGACTGTGACAAAGTCGCAGCGGTCATCGAACTGCTCGTTGTCAGAGGAATCGATATCGGAAAGCGTGTGCGTCAGCCCATTCACGCCAAAGGGCACGCCCGAGCTGAAAAACCGCATTGTGCTGACAACGGTGGATTCGCCGACCGAGCCAGCTTGCGGCGCGGCATCGGAAATCATCGTGAAGCCTTCGATACTGCCGCCAAAGATCGCAAGGTCATCCGGCGTCGGCGGGATCGGAGCAGCAGCGAACGTGCCAGTGGCTCCGATCACGGTATCAACACGAAAGCCATTAGAATCGAAAAGCGGTATTAGGTACGGCCCATTTTGCCCGGCGGGCCAGTCGATGGTTGACCAGTCCAGGGTAAAATCCCCTGCGTTTGCCTGCAGCGCAGGAAACAGCAAAGCCACCCCTAAAAAGAGGTGAGTTGCCGCCTTACGTAAGCGGGACAGACTTGAGATGGTGGCAGTCATCACTTGGGTCTTTCACGGTTCTCGGCGTCGGGGCAGACGCCATGTGTGGTCAGTTGAAGATCATCGCCATGTGCCGGTCGTAGTCGGTCCAAGAAATTGTGGCGTAGTTACCGGCATAGCCGTGATAGGCCGAGCGGCCGGTACTAGTGGGCAGGCCGGCCCAGATCCGCGCGAGGTTGTTCATGAAGCGCGTCCGGGTAAGGTCTCCGCGCTGAAATTCGTTGAAACCGGCATCGTGCAGAAGCACGTCGGCCAGTTTGTCTTGGGTGTAGGCATCGAACTGCGTGCTGAGCGGCAGTCCAGTCCGTTTGATCAGTCCACGCAGGGTTGCCGGAATGAATTGATACCTTCCGATCGCGTGAGGTTGACCGGGAGTGGCAGCGATCCAGTGCAGGACCTCGCTCAGGGTCATCTGTGTAGGCCTTAGCGCAGGACGGCGTTTCGCCCCGGTATGGATGGCCTCGTAGCCAAGGGACCCGACTTCGGCACCTGCAATCAGGCTCTTGAGACGCTCTGCTTCGGTGCGCCCTACCAGCTTGATGCTACGGGCCGACCCGTACCCTGCACGCGGGGCCCGCTTTCTGGCCGCCTTAGTGATGGACGCGGGCAGGTGGATGCGGGATTTTGAAGACTGGGGATCTAAAAAATCGAAAGACCCGCTCGAACCAGCCTCAAGGGAAGCATAGACATGGCGGGTGGACAGGTTTGCCTCGGATGCGTTGGCAGCCTGCACAGAGCAGGCAACCGTGAGGGAAACAAAAAGCTGGCTTATGAGGCGACCGTGGTAGCGTTGCATGGCAGTTTTCTTTCGGACGATTGTGCCCGGTCTTCTTCGGGCTGGTGATCTTCAAGATCGCCAATTCAAACGCCGCTGTGCAGCCCCGCAAAAGGTCAATGCCTAGAGCAAAGGGGACTGGCGACTATGCCTTCGTATAGGGTGCGACGTGAAAAGAAGTAGCCAATGTAGAAGATGATCGCGAATTGATTGCGGGCGGCAAACCATTCACGGACAGTGCATCCGCCATTCTCAGAGTTGCGGATCGCCGGATCGAAGGCGAAGAACGAGATCACCTCCCGCCCCCCTCGCCGCGATGCCGGGGCCCCTCTTGTGCATGCAAACATGCACCGCCGAGCAGTAGATTGAGGTATATTCTTCAGCCCATTTTTCCCATTAGCTGTCCATCCCACCATCGGTAACCCGGCTGACCAGATCGGGCTCAAAATTGCCGTCATGCTCCTTCAGGTGCTTGGGCCTGATCGGACGGGGTGTCCTTGCCGTCCTCATAGACCAGCAAATCTCAGGCCGCGCGCAGCCCTCCAGCAGTTCGTACAGTCATTTCTGCGAATTCCACATCGTCTTTGTTCCTTTCACGAAGCAGCGACCAAACCGCAACTAACAAAAGGTCGGACACTCTCGTCGTCCGTTCTGGCACCTTGACCAAAGCGCGGGCGAACCGTCGACAAGATTATCATATCCCGTCTCGCTACAATCATCCGCCCGGATAGACCAAGGTCGATTCGACCATTTCACGTCGACCCTGCGTTCCGGTCGGCAAGACCCCTCCAAAAGCGTAGCGCTCTATTCCTTTGCATAGACAGGGTGCCCCGACCGGTTGGACGCCCCCCCCGATTGCGACGGTTAGGTCCGCTTTAGATCGTCGGTTTATGCCTGCGCTCGGGCGATAACTGCATCCGGATATGGGACCAAGAGTGCAGAACAATTCCGCTGCCAAGGATCCCGAAAATGAGCATTGTACCTTCCTCATCCCACTTCCGCGACATGACTGCCGTATCGCGTACCGAACGCGCCGTCATCGTCGTACCCTGCTATAACGAAGCCGAGCGGCTGGACGGCGCTGCCTTTCTGGGCGCACTGACCATGCTGCCCCATGTAGATTTTCTGTTCGTGGACGATGGCAGCAAGGACCGCACCCGGGAAATGCTGACCGCGCTGGTTAAGATAGCCCCCGAGCGCATGTCGGTGCTGGAACTTGATCGCAATGTCGGCAAGGCCGAGGCGGTGCGCCAAGGTCTGCGGGCCGCGATTAAGAAAGGCGCTGACGTGACCGGTTATTGGGATGCAGACCTTGCCACCCCCCTGAATGCAATTGACGACATGCTGCGGGTGCTTGACCGGCTCAGCTCTATCGATGTGGTATTCGGATCCCGCCGGTTCTTGATGGGTCATGCCATCCGTCGTGACCGCTCGCGCCGCTTTGTATCCAAGACATGCAACATTCTCGCTCGGGCAGCACTGCGGATGCCAATCGGGGATACCCAGTGTGGAGCCAAGCTGTTTCGCATCAACTCGGCGCTGAGCCGCGCAGTCAAGCTACCGTTTCGTGCAGGCTGGCTATTCGATGTCGAGCTGTTCTCCCGGCTTGGCAGAGCAGGCGCCCAAAATGCGGATTTTTATGAGATGCCTTTGGTTGAGTGGACCGAGATCGCCGGATCGAGCGTGTCGGTCAAGGCGGTGCTGCGGTCTGGCTTGCAGATGCTGCGCCTGATCGCCGACAACCATTTGGGCACAGCAGCACTCAAATGAGCTTTCAGGACACGACCCGTTCCCCCAGCCTTTTGCTTGCCTCAATGCGCGCGGCCCTGATCACCAGCCCCGTTCTGATGGTTTTTGTGTCCTCGAACATCGCCAATGCCGGCAACCTAGCATACAACATCTTGTTCAGCCGATGGATGGGGCCGGAACTTTTTGGCGATTTGGCACTGATACTGACCATCAAGCTGAGCATCCTTTCGGTGATGAATGCGGTACAGATGGCAATCAGCAAGGATGTCGCGGCCAATCCCCACCCCGACAAGTTGCGCGCTTACGGGGCGCTGTCGCAGGCGGCATTGCTTCTGGGATTTTTCGTGCTGCCGACTGTCGCCTTTCTGCTGTGGGCGCTCAATCCGGGCGTCAGCCTGAGTTTGTTCGAACCCGGTACCCTTTTCCTGCTGTGTGCCGCTCTGCCCTTTGCCGCGCCATTGTGCTTTGCCCGTGGCGTGGTTACCGGCCAGTTGTCGGTCCGCGCAATAATTGCCTCGACCCAGATCGAAATGCTCGTGCGTCTGCTGGGCGGCGCCGCAGCATGGCATCTAGGCTACGGCATCGAGGGCGTGACAGCCGCCGTGGCTGCGTCCATCTTCGCCGCCTGGGCCGTGATCGCGCGGGAACTACCCGCGGGACGCGAAGCGCCATTGCAAAGCGAGATGATCAGCGGCCTGGTGATGGCATCTTTGCCCTTTGCCCTGCTTCAAGCCGCACAAGTGGCCCTGCTTGATGGAGACGTATTCATTGCCAAGGCGGTTATGGCCCCGCAAGAGGCCGGGTTCACCGCCGTGCTTTCGCTGTTCCAGCGGATCGAATTCTTTGCCTGTTTCGCCCTTGCCTCTGTTCTTCTCCCATCGGTCACAGCCGCTGTTGGTCAAGGGACAAACACGTTGTATGCCGCTTTGCCGGTCGCCGTGCTGTTTATCATGGTGTCGCTGCCTATCCTGATCGCCGCGTTCAACCGTCCCGAGACGGTGATGTCGATCCTGGCAGGCCCCGAGTTCGCAAAAGCAGCACCGCTGTTGGGCCAGTCTGCGATGACGGCGACGGCATTCACACTCAGCTACCTTGCCGCCACTTGGCTGGCCGCGCTTGGCATCCGCACCGGTATCTACCTGCTGGCTGCATTCGTGCCGGTCCAATTCGGCGCTTTTCTGGCCGTCCATAGCTTTGCCGGTGGGCTTACGTTGCCCCTGCTCGTGGGTGTGAAGCTGACCGTACAATTGTGCCTCGCCGCCTTGTTGACCCTGACAGTCCTAAAATCCGGAGCGCTGCGCCGATCCCGAAGCTTCTGACGCTTCGGGAGATCCAAAATACGAAATTCCACCCAAAATAGGATGACCACAATGACGAAACAGACAAAAATTGAACCCGACCAGTCGAGCTTGGTGCGCGAAGAGCGCCCCTGGGGCTTTTACGAGAGCTTGATGCTGGGTCCACGATTTCAAGTGAAAACCATCGTCGTGAAGCCCGGTGGCAAGCTGAGCCTGCAAAGCCACATGCACCGGTCCGAGCACTGGATCGTTGTCGAAGGCACCGCCACGGTCACCGTCGCCGATCAGATCAGCACGGTCTCTGAAGAGGGCTGCGTCTTTATCCCGCTGGGTGCCACTCACCGGCTGGCCAATGATGGCAAGGTGCCCATGCGTCTGATCGAGGTGCAAACCGGCGCCTACCTTGGCGAAGACGACATCACTCGCTTTGAAGACATCTACGCTCGCGTCTGAGCCATCGGGGCCACGTCCTGGTCCACAAATCCCCAAATCTGTCCCCGGTCAGCCTCACCAGCCGACTGAGATTTCGTCCAAGGAGAACCGCCATGCGCTGCCACCGCGCCCTTAAGACAAAGATTGCCGCATTGATGTTTGCAATCACTACGCTTGCCACCCCGCCCGCCCACGCCGAACTGTCTGATGTGTCGGAGTTCAAATTAAGCTTTCCCGGTGCGACTGGCGGCATCCTGCGGTTTCCCAACACCAATCAGGACAAAGACGAAGGCAATGCCTTTGCCGAAGCCTGGCTGAAGCAGGGCATCCAGTTTTGGCAGCGGGGCGACACTAAAATCCAGGCGTTTTACCTGGGCAACTACGTGCGTGATACCGAACCCTATCCGTGGAACAATTCGACCAAACACGGTGTCGGGCTGCAACTATCCACTCGCTTGGGCGATCATCTGGAGCTGACGTTCAGCGTCCGCCACGACTGGTACAAGGAACTGGAAAGTGGATTTTCCCGAAAAGGATGGCGATTTGCCATCGACTACTACTACTACCGATATTTCCCCAAGGATGGCGGCGGCCGGGGTCCGTTCTCTCATAAGGCGAACGTGTTCAAGAGCTACGGCACGCTGGCCTCTCCAGGCTCATTAGAAAAGGGAGATGATAACATTGTTCTGACGATCGGCGGTGAATATTCCGCCGACTACAAGATTGGTGAAAGCGACTGGCTGATAGTGCCGTTCGTGGACTTCCACATGTCTTGGGACAAGGACCAGAACAACTACAACAACAAAGCCATTCCGGCGGTTGGCTTGAAATTCCGCAAGCCGATCAAGAATGGCGAGCTTTTTGGTGGCGTCAAGCTGGAGTCCGATTTCCGCTGGGTGGCGGATACGGTCGACACAGGACCCATCGTTTTTGCGGGGTGGTATAGGGGTTGGTGACCCCTAGGGCGGCCCCTCGCAAGGGGCGGTCGGCCGTGGCAGTGCCGACCGCAATCCCTTTCCCTGAGAATTTCTTTATCACCCCCGAAGTAGGAATCGGCTGGTGTGCCCGCCGATATAGACCACGCCATCCGACCGTGCGGTGGCATCCTTCTGTGAGCACTGTGGCGGCCTTGCGCCCGCCGCAGTGTTGTCACGTTAACTTCCGCGCCTCGCAGGAACGGCCAGTTTCTACTGGGTCAGGCACCGCCGGTTGCGGTGCCCAAACTTCGAAAACTTGCATTCGGTGATATCCATTTGTCAGGACGCGCGGCGTCTGGTTGGCGCGGCAATACAATTTCGGGTCGCGGAATGAATTGAAACGAACCGCTGTACTCCGCAGGGTAACCGGAAGCTTTGCATCGCTCGTTCCCGCTTTCGACATGGCAGGTGGCTGTTCTTGGCGCGATTGTTGAGGCTCTTGTGCGACCAATGATCAAGGCCTGCCACCACTTCCCGTTTGGGCAGCCTGTGACATTTGATCAGGCGGAGCAGTAACCGTTTCGTGGCCCGCTTGGATTGCAGGATTTCCTCTAGAACCACGCCTTGCCGATCGGTCCAGCGCCGGATGGTTTCATAGGACACGTCAATGCCAGGTTCGAGCAGCATCTCCTTAACTTCACGCAAGCTCAGATTGGACCGAACGTACAGCCAGACCGCATGGGCAATGATGTCCGGCGGAAAGCGGTGGCGCTTGTCGCTGATTTTCTCAGTTTGCATCAATACCGCCTATGCCCAGATCAATGACCCTGCAACATCACGAAATGTGCTGAAACTTCGTCAAAGCCGCAGGATATCGACCGATTAAAAGTGACGCGCTCTAAGGGCAAAAAAGCTCCAAACGCGCCGCGCCTCAAATTTGCGGGATACGCGACACCAGGACTTTTTTGTCCATCAGATGCTCCTCTCTCCACGCATTATCGCCCCAGTAGCGGCAGTCTGATGGGAAGGTAGTTACCTCATCAGAGCAGCAAATTGTCTGAATGGATAGGTCACACACACCGAAAGGGCGCGTTCGTTACTCGTTTCATCGGTCGTCTGTCCGTTCGCTTCGTTGAGTGTGAGGCTGGCCCCAAGGTAGTTTTGGTTAACGAAACGCAACAGGTGGGGACCTTTGCAATGAAGAGCATTTATACGAAATCCGCTTTGAGCCTTCCCAGACCGCAACAGCCTAGTCTGGCCGGTGCCGGGCTAAAGTCGTGCCCACCGGAAAGCGGCCCGACGCCCTCCGAAACCCGTGAAGTCTGGCGAACTTTCGCAAGCCGTTGCGATGTTAAAAAAGCGTTCCGGATCGCCCTCATCTCCACCGACCTGCAGCAAAGCCGCAGGATCGCAATCAATTTGTCGGGGCTTGGCAACGAGGTGCATCACTGCACGGACCCCGAGGCAATGTTCGACAGCGTACAAGCCTTTCCTCAAGATTGGGGTTTGGTTGTCTTCGATCTCGATGCAGCACCCGACCGCAAAACCGCGCTGGCAGATTTGCAGGACTTTCGCAAAGAATGCCCCGAGCTGCCGGGGCTGATCCTTACCGGTACAGCGCGGCAAGGTGCTTCAACCCACGACTGCTCCGTTTTCGGAGGCGTGACCACGCAAAGCCCCCCGCTTCCACCACATCTAATCGATGGCCTGATGGCCGCCAATCTGAACGTCGTTGCGGTTCATTGAGATGGTTGCAATGTATCAGCCCCCCAAAATAGGCAACGCCACGCCCGCGATCGCCCTGCTCAACCCGCCCTAACAAGGTAGCGAGCCACACCAACGCCTGCCCGGCGTCCCCCAAATCTTCGATCCAAATCACCACAATTCGATGCCTTTCAGGTGTCGTCGCCTGAAAGGCTGCCATCATGTTCATCCGTCCCGTTGTTGACCACACCATCGAACAAAACCATTCGACAGACCGCCTGACTGGTGGTGCCGGAAACGATCACCTCATCCACCACCGTCACATCACCGTGCAAGATAACGCAAGCCTTGGATTGTCCGGCTATGCCGGTGACGACATACTTGAAGGGTCTGTTGCGCACACTGGCCAGATTCATATGTTTGCGGCTACGGGCGATGACTGGCTCGTCCTCGACGCCACGAAAAGCGAGAACGCGATCGGGACGCAAAGCCATCATGCCTATGGCGGGCCCGGCCGTGATACGTTCCAGATCGCGAATATCGAACAAAATCATTCGCCGATCATCGGTCGTATCGATGATTTCGACCCGATATCAGACCGAATTCTCATCGAAGGCACCGAGATTGACCTCGCTGATCTGCCCAAGTCCATCACCTTGCCTGGCGGGAAAGTCGTGACGGTCCGTGTGATCGAGGTCGAACATCCGGAATTCGACGCAGAGGATTTGGGTACGCAACATTTCCTCGCCATCGGTGATGATATTTTCTACGCGCTAGAAGGTGCACGCGACCTGCAGAACGGTACCTCTAAGCTGACTGGTGAAGAACGTCACTTCTTGCAGAAAAGCGCATTGAAACCGCTTCGGGCGGCAGAAACGGAAGACTACGACAACCCAAAAAACTTTGTCCCGCTCGACCACTACGAGCACCGGGAAGATGAACTGAACCTGAATTATAATCAGTCGGGGGCAGACATCTCTGCCGACATCGGAGAAAGCAAAGCCGCGCATATGTACGGCAGCAAGAACAACCCTGACGCCCCAAGCTCCGACGGCGAACAGGTGATGCGCGGCAGTGACGGTAGCGATGTGATTGATGGCAATACCGGCAACGATACAATTTTCGGCGGCCTCGGCGATGATCTTATCGCTGGTGGTATCGATAACGACGTCCTTAATGGCGATCGTGGCGCTGACATGATCTGGGGCGGTGACGGTAATGACACCATCTTTGGCGGGCGCGGAAACGACTATTTCCACGGCGGACGCGGCGATGACATGCTCAGCGGTGGCACGGGATCCGATACGCTGAATGGCGGTGAGGGCAACGACGTTCTGACTGGTGGTGGCGGGCCGGATGCAATCAACCGCTTCCATTTTTACGAATTCGGCGGTGAGGATGTTATTACAGACTTCAAGGTCGGTTCAGACCATATCACACTTCAGGATGACATCGACCCACTGACGGTAGAGCTTTATGAGAATGAGGATGGCAATACGGTCCTGAACTACGGTGAGGACGGGTCGGTCGAATTGATTGATGTCTCTCTAAAGGAGTTTCAGGATACAGCAATAATTCGGGCGGAGGAAGACAACTCGATTATTTCGATCTCGACAGACCCCGAAGAAGAAATGCTGCAGGAGCTGCGGCTCGAGACCGGATACTATGGTGACGCAGAGCCGCCAGATCTGATGGTGGACGGTATTCTCTATGGTGATGCCGCGTTCACAGGGTCAGAACCCGGCGGCTATACCTATGTCTCCACCGACACCAACGAAGAGGAAAGCAACTCTGAAGGCCACCATCACGAACTGGTCAGCAACGAAGTCATGTCGCATCCTGGCACCGCGATCCCGGTACTTGACCGAGAAGAGCCGGAAGAACCGCCCCAAGATGAAGAAGAGGAAGACATTCCGATTGGGACCTGCTTTGTCGCGACTGCCGCCTATCGTGATCCAGACCATCCAGATGTGGTTTTCCTGCGCGCCTTCCGGGACGAGTGGCTTGTGCATCGTGGCTGGGGACGCGTCTTTATTTGGGTCTACTGGCAGATTGGCCCCATTCTGGCCCGCCCCGTCCGGCGCAACCTACGTCTAGGACGCCAGTCCAAGACCATGATTGCTGGCATCGTCCGTGTTCTGCAAAAGGTCTGGGTGCGGCAAGAGAAATTGACAGGCGATATGGCCACTCCAACGTGCTAAATAGCGGACTGGCCCCAGCGCATTTAAGGAAAGTCAGTTAAACCGCTCTCACATTGAGAATAGTGCAGCCTAACTGCCCTCTAAGAACACTACGGGCCACTTCTTACTGATTTCCGGCTTTTGGGTCGTCACGGCGGCGATTTGACGGAGATTGAAAGGACTAGCCCTCATGCGATCAGTTTTTTCGCAGCAACAACAGCTTGCCGAGCGCAAAACAGAAGAACAGTCCCGCCCGGTTCTTTGCCTGCCCACGGTAGCATGTTCGCATCTCATAACCGGTGCTTGAGAACGCCGCTGCACATTGGGTAATCCCCCCTTTGTAGAGTGCCCAGCCGTAGAATTCAGGCGGCTGGTTTCAGTTTCATTGCGGGTGTGATCCGCAGGTTCAACTCCAGTTCGCAGTAGCTACGCTTCTTGGAAAATTGCTTTGCAATCGCCTGTCAGCCGATGGGATAGACGCACTTGTGGTTCCAGCTATAGCCTTGAACGTTGTGCAGGTTTAAAAAGCACAGGCCAAATCCCCAAGAGCGCTTGTTCGCTATCAATCGTTCCAGCCAATCTGCGATCTCTTCATTCTCATCACTTAGAACCGGGCTGTAACGATAACAGATCTCACTGATCTCAAAAGCACGACAGGCTAACGCAATGCTGACCCCATGCCGTGCGACCGCGTTCATGGCCATCCGTTGACCGGCAGGTGAATGGTACATTCGCCGAGAGGTTCTCGTCGTAGAGACGGCCTTAACGCTTTTTTCCTAAGGCCTCCTTCAGCAGGTCATTCTGCATGCTCATCTCGGCATGCATCTTCTTGAGACGCCGGTTCTGTTCGGCCAAGTCCTTCATTTCTGTGATGAGGGAGGCAGCCATACCGACAAACTTGTCCCGCCACTTGTAGAAACTGGCGCTGCTCATCCCATGCTCTCGGCAAAGCGCGGAGACGGGCGTACCGCCTTCAGCATGCTTCAACACCGCAATGATCTATGCGTCGCTAAACCATCCATTCTTCATCGTAAATCTCCTCAGATATCTTGCTAAGAAAATTCTACTTTTGAGCACCACTAATTTTAGGGGGGATTACCAATGCACTTGCCGTCGTGCGCAAATCAAGTGCAATGCACACGATGCAAGGCCCCTGTCCAAACGGTAACCACGCCTATCAGTACCGGTCTGGGGATGCTTTTTGTCTTACGGCCACCTTCGAGGAGTATGAGACCCACCAGCAGCGCCTGCGTTCGTTACCGGTAGCGATGGAAGAACGCCTACTTCAGGCTTTCGCTGGAAGCTGCTCCCGTATACTCGGACACTGACGCAAGCTGCGATTTGTTGTCTGCTGATCTGCAATACGAAGGAGATCAGACATGTCGAAACGGAAGCAACATCACCCAGAGTTTAAGGCCAAGGTCGCGTTAGAGGCGCTGAAGGGCGAAGAGACGGTCAGCGCGTTGGCCAGTCGGTTTGGGGTTCATCCAACGATGATCCATCAATGGAAGCATGCCTTGCTTGAAGGCGTATCTGAGCGTGGCAGCCGGAAGGCACTGGAAGTTGATGAGGCGCAGGTCAAAGACCTCCATGTCCCATTGCCCGGCAGCACATGCTTGCATGTGTGAGAGGCGAGATCGGGGAGTAGGCCGTCGCCAACGATTTTTTGGCCAGACCGCTCAGCCCTTGACCGGCAAGTGAGGCGCAGGATGATTGAGCCGAGCCTTCCAGATTTGTCTGTCGGCAAGCAACGCGCGTTGCTGTCGATCTCACGGTCGTCGTTTACTATGAGCCGAAGGGCGAGAGCGAGATAAACCTCGACTTGATGCGCGTGATTGATAAGCAGTTCCTTGAAACCCCGTTTTACGGTGTGCGTCAGCCTCTCGGGACATCGCTGCGCGATACCCTACCGGGCAACGGATCAACATCTTCGTGGAGCGACTGTGGCAGTTGATGAAATACGAATGTGTGTACCTGCATGCCTGGGAGACCGGAACAGAGGCAAAGGCTGGCGCCGGAAAATGGATCGAGTTCTACAACCACAAACGCCCACATTCTGCCCTTGGCGGCAAACCACCCGCTGTGATCTACTGGCAGCGAAATGACACAACCCAACCCAGATCAGCAGGTGCAAAGAGTAGCCCAATTTACGACAGATCCTAAACGAGCGTGTATTGAATGACGTTTCGGCGAGTTTTTTTTATTGACTAGAGAGTGGTTTATTGCATGCAAAAGCCCCGCAGGATGATACCTGCGGGGCTTTTGTTTTATCATTGTGAAGAGAGATACTCACTATCTGGACTTGTTAGGTTTGGC